>Ga0123519_10006624_pt1 | contig 18114 bp, 19 predicted proteins | sample YelNatPaOPRAMG02_FD_87396 | JGI IMG/M metagenome (GOLD analysis project Ga0123519, IMG submission 87396) | Hot spring microbial communities from Yellowstone National Park - Yellowstone National Park OP-RAMG-02 (version 2) | ecosystem: Environmental > Aquatic > Thermal springs > Hot (42-90C) ... | reverse complement strand
GCGTTGGTACTATTCCTGTATCTATTACATCACAGCCGGATTTAATTAGGCCGGAAATCAGTTTCTCTTTTATCTCAGGGGTTGTTGTTCTGTTATCACCTGCTACACATACTGTCTTTTTACTATTGCGCCTTATGATACTTCCGAATCCTCTACCAAGTAGATAAGGGACATCTCCTTTGAGGTCTTTCTCATAGATTCCCCTTATATCATACTCTCTGAATATAGTTCTGTTTATTTCCATAGAATTCCCTTCCCATAAAAGATATTATACTCCTCTACTCAGTCCACTGACAACAAAATTTTAATCAGGGTATACAATTAACTTAACCAGAGGTGTACTTATGTATGCAGGGGTGGAAACGAGGTTAAAAATATGAGATAATTATAAAGGAGATGGAAAAAGTGAGGGGGACACCCCGTCTGCCTGGCGCAGACACCCCTCTGAGAGAGGGGAATTGACAGAACATAGAGAGAGATAAAACAACCCTCGCATATGGAAAGAGAAAAACAAGCCTCCTCGCATAGAGAGAGAAGGATGGAAGAGCGAGGGGTAAAGAATGCGAGGTAAAAAAAAGCAGGTAAATCAGGTCCTCGAACATAGAAAGATAGACAAAGAAGAGTTCGAGGTAAAGGGGGAAAGAAAATGGGAAAGAAGATAATTTTAGCAGTTTTGCTTCTTTTGCTGGGTGTTTTTACGTACACACAGGCGGAAGAGGTAAAGACAAAGGTTACAACAGGTGGTGCATCTGCGGCTGATATTGTTTCCTATCAGGGACCTAAGGCAAGGATTGCTGTTGGAAGTTTTGAAGTAAAGGCAGCAAAGGCGTATGGAAGGATAGGGGAAGGGATACAGGATATGTTAATAGATGCGCTTTTCAAGACAAACAGGTTTATAGTCCTTGAGAAGGCAGCAGTTGCAGACCTGCAGAGTGAATATGCGCTTGGTGAGAGTGGATGGTCTTCAGAGGCGCCTGCCAAAGGGACATTTGAGGCAGCAGATATTATACTTACCGGTGCAATCACCGCATTTGAGCCGGACTATAGTGGAACTGGTGGAGGAGGAGTTATTATACCACTCCCCCTGAATATAGGTGGTGGTCTGAAGATAGAAAAAAAGGAGGCATATATAGCGGCAAGTATCCGCCTTGTGGACGTAAAAACAAGAAGGGTAATAAAGACAGGGACTGTGGAAGGGTATTCTTCAAAGTCAAGTTTGGGAATTATAGGTGGTGGGCTTATAGGCACTGTGGCTTTAGGTGTTGGCTTTGAAAACTATAAGAATACCCCTATGGAAAAGGCGGTTATGATAATGCTTGAAAACGCCATAAAAGAGATTGTTGATAGTGTCCCTGCAGAGTATTACAGATATACAGCAGAAGGAAAACAGGTAGCAACCACAGGTGAGAAGAAGACACTGGGTATTGTGGGTGGAATGGATAAGTTTGTTGCAGGAGAAAACATTCTCTGCTCTGAGGACTTTGCAAAGTATAATATAGGGGCAGTTCCTGATGGATGGATATTGACAAATACAGCAGTAGAGGTAGCAGAGTATGAAGGAAAGAAGTGGATGAGGTTTTTGAAGACAGGGACTGTTCAGAAAAAGTTAAAGGCGAATAATAATTATTCAGCGGAGATAACACTTTTTGCACCGGATGCAGCCACCACTGTATCCTTGAAATACGGGGATATACCTGAGTGTGTAATAGAAGGTAGTTCAATGAAGGTTGGGGGTGCTGCAGCAGGAGATTTTAAAAGGGATAGTAGCCATACCCTTGCTATATCAAGAAAAAATGGGCAGGTTGTCTTTTATATTGACGGGAAAAGGGTATATACAACAACCACACAGGGCAGTTTCTCAGAGAATCTCAGTATCTCTGCAAAAGGGATAGATATAAATCAGGGACAGGAACTTATCTTTACGGATGTCAGAATTGCAGAGTACAAATAAAGGAGTTAATAGGGACAGCCCCCTATTTTAGTGGGCAGTCCCTATTAACGTTACGATGAATACAGTAGGTGTTGAGGTTGGGAATAGTAATATAAAGATTGGTATCTTTGCCGGGAAAAGATTAAAGGATGTTTTTCTTTCCCCTACAGAAGATATAAAAAGACTGGATATTCCCGTTACTTTGAAGAAAATAGGGCCTGTCTTTACAGTGATTGCTTCAGTGGTTCCTGTTATAAACAACCTGTTGAAAAAAAAGTTTGCCAGTATATCTAAGGACATTTTTTTTATTACTCCTTTTGATTGCGGCCTCCCTTTGAAGGTGAAAAATCCGAAAGGTGTTGGAGTGGACAGGGTATTAAACTGCAAGGCAGCAATCAACCTTTTTAACTCTGATGTTGTGGTAGTTGATATAGGGACTGCTATTACAGTAGATTATGCTTCTCAGAAAGGATTTATGGGCGGAGTTATCATACCCGGTCCTTCGCTATGGCGAGTTTCTTTAACCACAACAGGAATGATAAAGGATATAAAAGAAACAGAGGCAAGGATACCCGGGAAGGATACATCCGAAGCAATAGAATGTGGAATAAGATATGGCCTGCCTGGTGCAATAAATAGTATAGTTTATGCCTATAAAAAGAAGTATCCTTCAGCAAAGGTGATTCTTACAGGTGGATGGAGCAAAAGATTCAGCAGGTATGTAGAGTTTGACTGTCTGAAGAGGTATCTTACACTTGAAGGACTTGGAATGGTGTTATATGAAAGATGTGAAAAATCAGGAAATAAGATGTGAAGAAGTAGAAGGCATTCCTATCTATTATCTTAAAGATGTTTCCTCCACAATGGATGTAGCGGATGAGTTTTTAAAAGAAGGAAAGACAGGGATAGTTGTAGCAGAAAGGCAGGAGAAGGGCAGGGGAAGATATGGAAGAAGGTGGTTCTCTCCTTTAGGTGGTCTTTATCTTTCATGGATCCTGAAAGATGACCCATTATTCCCCCAGTTCCTTTCAGAAATGCTTTCTTTGAGTGTAGTTGAAACACTGAGATATTTCGGGATAGATTGCAGGATTAAACTTCCGAATGATATAATAATAAACGGTAAAAAGATTGCAGGTATCCTTATAATGAAAAAAGAGAACTGGTATATCGCAGGGATAGGAATAAATATAAATAATCCAGTTGAGGATGAAGGGCAACAGGTGGCGGTAAAGGATATTATCAGGAAAGAAGTTGATAAGGATGTTGTCCTTGAACAGTTTATAAAGGTATTTCTTGAAATTAAAAGTATTTTTTATAGAGACACCGGTGTTTCTCTAAAAATGTGGAGTGAATATCTGATAAAATGATAGAACCACACTTGTTCTGGTATATAACAGCCATCATTATACTTTTGTTGCTTTCTGCTTTTTTTTCAGCGTCAGAGACCGCATTTATCTCTTTCGGGAGGCACCACTTCCAGAAGATTGCTGAAAGGGATGAGAAGAAGGCAAGACACCTGAGATTCTGGTTTGAAAATCCTAACAGGGTGCTTGTAACCACACTTATAGGGAATAACATAGTCAATATCTCTGCTTCTGTTATAGCAGCCACACTTTCCTATAGATATTTCCACAGGATAAGTGCTTCTCTGATAACAGGGATAATGACATTTTTGATTCTTATCTTTGGAGAGATTATCCCGAAAAGTTTAGCGAAAAAGCACGCTGAAAAGATTGCCTATTATTTCTCATTTCCTGTGATGTTTTTTTGTATCATTCTTACTCCTTTAGCAAAGTTTCTTCTCGGGCTCTCCCATTTTTTTGTCCGTATCTTTGGCGGTAAAATAGAGAGTATTACCCCTGTCTTGACAGAGGAGGATATAAAGGCAATGATTATCGCTGGCGAAGAGGAAGGTATTATTGAAGAGGAAGAAAGGGATATGATTGACAGCATATTTGAGTTAGGAAATAAGATGGTAAAGGAGATTATGACACCGCGGGTAAATATTATCTCTCTAAAGGAAGAAGCATCTGTTGAAGATGTAGTGAGAGTAATGGCAAGGGAGGGATACTCCAGAATACCTGTTTTCAGGGAGAGCATTGATAAAATCACAGGAATTATATATATAAAGGATATTATCGGGCATACTATAGAAGGCAGAGAGAAAGTAGAGATATTACAGGCAAAAGAGATTATGCGAGAGCCATACTTTGTCCCTGAGAGTAAAAAGGTTAATGAGTTATTAAAAGAACTTCAGGATAAAAAGATACAGATGGCGATTGTTGTTGATGAATATGGTGGGACTGCGGGACTGGTTACAATGGAAGACCTTATAGAAGAGATAGTCGGGGAGATCTCAGATGAGTATAAAAAGGAACCAAAGGAACTCTATCTCTTACCCGATGGTGACTTCCTTGTCTCTGGCAGTATGGAGGTTGAGAAGGTAAATGAGGAGACAGGAATATCCATTCCAGAAGGTAAGTTTGAGACACTGGCTGGTTTTGTTCTCGACAGGCTTGGTAAGTTCCCTGCAAAGGGTGAGAGTTTTGTCTATAATAACTATCAGTTTACAGTTCAGGAGGCGGACAGAAAAAAGGTGAGGATGATAACGATTAAAAAACTGAAGGAAAGAGAAGATGAGTGAAGAGATAAAAAAACAGCGGCTGGAGAAGATTGAAGAACTGAAGGCAGAAGGTGTGGATGTATATGGCAGGGCATTTTCCAAAAAGGAGATAGCTCTTATAAAAGAAGGGGATGTAAATGTAAAGACAGCAGGAAGGATTATGGCTGTTCGGCACCATGGGGGTTCGTCCTTCCTTGACATAAAAGACAGCACAGGGAAGATTCAGATTTATTTCAAAAAGAATGCTGTATCTGAAAAGGAACTGTTTATATTTAAACGACTGGATATTGGAGATATTATAGGGATTGAGGGAGATGTATTCAGGACAAAGACAGGAGAACTGACCGTTCTTGTAAGACACCTTACACTTCTTTCAAAGGCACTTAACCCACTGCCGGAAAAGTGGCATGGACTGAAGGATATTGAGATAAGGTTCAGGAAGAGATACCTTGACCTTATTATGAACGATGGAGTGAGAGAGGTTTTTAACAAAAGGGTTAAAATCATTCAATACATAAGGGAGTTTTTGAATAACAGTGGTTTTATTGAGGTGGATACCCCTATGATGCATCCCATACCCGGTGGTGCTGAAGCGAAGCCATTTATTACATACCACAATACACTGGAGATGAACCTTTACTTAAGGATTGCTCCTGAACTTTATCTGAAAAGGTTACTTGTGGGCAATTTTGAAAAGATATATGAGATCAATCGCTCCTTCAGGAACGAAGGTATCTCTCCACTTCATAATCCTGAATTTACTATGCTTGAACTATATTCTGCCTACGGTGACTGTGAAGAGATGATGAAAATAACAGAAAAACTTATTACCTTTCTGGCACAAAAGATAAATAGCTCCTTCATCCTTGAGTATCAGGGCAGAGAGATAGACCTGTCTCCACCATGGAAAAGAATAAGATGGGTGGATGCATTTTCAGAAGCAGGGATTACCAACTGGAAAGATAAAGAAGCAGTTCTTAAAAAGGCAGAAGAGGAAGGGATTGAACTGACCGATGAGGATAAAGGGGATGTTTTTGAAGCACTGGATAAGATATTCAAGAAAAAGATACAGCCACAACTTATAAATCCAACATTCATATACGAGTATCCCGTAGAGATATCTCCCCTCGCAAAGGCATCTCCTGATAATCCCGATATGGTTGAAAGGTTTGAACTTTTCATAGGTGGTCTTGAAGTTGCCAATGCCTACTCTGAACTGAATGATCCCCTTGAGCAACACAGAAGGTTTCTGGAGGCAGTGAATAAGGCAACAGGGAACAAAGAAAAGATGGTGGATGAGGACTATATTGAAGCGCTGGAATATGGTATGCCTCCCGCAGGTGGACTCGGGATAGGAATAGACCGTCTTGTTATGCTTCTTACAGATGCCTCCTCCATAAGAGAAGTTATATTCTTCCCACTTTTGAGACCCAGGAAATGAGTTCAAGAAAGATTCTCAGGGCTGTCTCAGTTGTCTCATTAGGAACAGTTATTGCAAGGGTATTCGGACTTGCCAGGGAGATTACAACTGCAAACTTTTTTGGCACAATCTCAATATATGATGCTTTTCTCCTTGCCTTTATGATACCAAACTTCTTCAGGGGACTGATAGCAGAAGGTGCACTCAATACTGCCTTCATCCCTGTTTTTACCGACTATACCCTTGATGAAAAACATAAAGAGGAAGGGAAGGATATATTTAATATCTGTTTCACTTTATCTCTGATTATTACATCAACCATATCTATTCTGGTAATCTGCATAAGTTTTCTATCCACAAGAATTATCAGTGAGACATCAAGGTGGTACTATGTATGGATACTTTTAAAATTTACCTTTCCATACCTTATATTTATATCACTATCTGCACTTAATACAGGGGTGTTGAATGCATATAAAGATTTCTTTCTGCCTGCACTCTCTCCTGTAGTCCTTGACCTTTTCTGGATAGCCGCACTTTTTCTTATTATCCCTTTTTTCCCTGAGATTCCCGAACGTCAGATATTTGTTTTATGCATAGGTTTACTTGCTGGTGGGCTGGGGCAATTCCTGTTTACACTGATACCTGTTTTAAAAAGAGGTTATCACCCTCATTTTAACACAAACTTTTCCCATCCTGCTGTAAAAAAGATGGGGCTCCTTCTTGTTCCTATGGTGATAGGGGTTGCTGTTACACCCATAAACCTTCTTGTTGACAATACACTTGCAAATACCCTTTATGAAGGGGCTGTTTCAGGGCTATGGTACAGTACCCGTATATTTCAACTCCCTTTAGGTGTATTTGCTATATCCATATCCACAGCGGTGCTCCCCTGGTTTTCAGAAAATATATCTACAAAGAACCATAATGAATTTGTTAAGAACCTTATATTTGCCACCCGTATGCTTGTTTTTTTACTCTTACCGTTTACCTTTGGTATGATTATAATAAGAAAAGAGATTGTTTCTTTTCTCTTTGCCAGAGGAATGTTTACTGCAAGGTCAGTGGCTCTTGTGGCTTCTCCGCTTGCCTTTTACTCTTTAGGACTTGTTGGATATGGGGGTGCATCCGTATGGGGAAGGGCATTTTATGCGTATAAGGATACAGCAACCCCTGTAAAGGTGGGACTAATAAGTATATTTGTTAACTTTATTCTGGATATTATTTTTATGAAATTTATGGGACACAACGGTATTGCCCTTTCCACATCTATCGTGGGTATCACAAACTTTGTGCTACTTGTTATACTCTTTAACAGGAAACATCTTTACGTTGACATAAAAAAAGAGACCACTTTTTTCTTAAGGATATTCCTTGCCTCTTCAATTATGGGCGGTATCCTTTATATCTATAAAACTACTATAGAGTCATTTCTTTCCTTGCCTTTGCTTATTTTTTCCTGTATAATCATCTCTGTGTTTATCTATATCCTTTCCACAAAGGCATTAATAAAAATACGGGAGTTAAAAGAGTAAATGGAATTTCTTTCTTTAGTGGTTGTGCTTTTTATCATCTTTTTTTCTGTTGTTATGCATGAGTTCTGCCATGGCTATGTTGCATACCTTAATGGTGATGATACAGCAAAAATGATGGGACGTCTTACACTGAATCCCATCCCCCACATTGACCCGTTTGGTACAATACTTCTTCCAATTATACTTCTTTTGATAAGCGGAGGAAGGTTTGCCATAGGTATGGCTAAACCAGTTCCTATCAACCCTTTTAACTTCAGGGACTATGACAGGGGGATGTTAACTGTGGGGATTGCAGGTCCTGCAAGCAATATAACAGTAGGGACATTTCTGTCCCTCCTATCAAGGTTTTTCGGGAGTAGTATAACGGCACAGTTTCTATGTATAGGTGCGGTAGTCAACTTCATACTCGCCTTTTTTAATCTTATCCCCATACCTCCGCTTGATGGCTCAAGAATCTTATCTGTTTTTCTGCCCGGCCGTCTCAGGTATAGATATGAACAGATGGAACGGTATGGTATCATAATAGTAATGGTCTTTGTCTTTCTTGGCGGGCTGAAATGGCTCTGGCCATTAAGTTCTACAGTTGTTAGTTTCCTGGCAGGGCACAGGATAAACTTTTAACACTAGGAGGGAGGAAATGGAAGAGGGACTTTTTACATTTGTTATATCATTTTTTGCTGACTGGGGATGGCAGGCGATGGGAAAGGTTGCCAATCCAATAACAGGTAAGGTAGAAAAAAACCTTGAACTCGCCAGAAAAATTATTGATATAGTGGAAATGCTGAAGGAAAAGACAAAGGGGAACCTTACACAGGATGAAGAAAGAATTCTTTCTACCACCATTGCTGAACTGCAGTTAAACTATGTGGATGAGTTAGAAAAGGAAAGGAGAGAGAAGGAGAATAAGCCAGTAGATGGAGAGAAGGAAGATACAGAAAAAACTCAATAGTGTACCTGATATCCCCGGTGTATATCTGATGAAGGATAGAAAGGGGAAGGTGATATATGTAGGGAAGGCCATCTCTTTAAAAAAAAGGATTTCATCGTACTTCCACAGGGGAGAAAACAGTCCTAAAAATCTATCTCTGGTCTCAGATATACATAACTTTGAGTTTATCCCTGTTGCTTCAGAAGCAGAGGCACTTATCCTTGAAGGCAACCTTATAAAAAAATATCAGCCGAGATACAATGTGAACCTCAAGGATGATAAGAGCTATCCTTTTGTAAAGATAACAGATGAAAGATTCCCTTCCATAATGATTGTTCGTGAGATACCGGATGGAAGGTCAGTTTATTTTGGGCCATTTACAAATGTTGAACTGATAAAAAGTGTGATAAAGTTTATCAGAAGGTATTACCCTATGAGAAACTGCAGGTATAACATTGAAAAGAAAAAGGTTCATCTATGCACACAATATTACATAGGTAGATGTGCAGGTCCCTGCGAGGGCAAAATTACAGAAGGTGAGTATAATAAACTTGTTCGTGGAATAACCTCTTTCTTTGAAGGCGAATATGAAAGATTCAAGGAAGAACTGAAGAAACAGTTATCACAGGCAATAAAGGCACTTGAGTTTGAAAAGGCAGAAGAGATTAAAAAACGGCTTTTTATGCTGGATGAGATGAAGAGAAGGTTCCCCTTAAGAGATGAAAGGGCACTTTTTTCTTATGGCGAAAGCAATGTTCTTGTCCGCCTGAAAGACATCTTGAATCTTAAAAAGATACCTTACCACATAGAGGGATATGATGTTTCAAATATACAGGGGGACTTAGCAACAGCAAGCAAGATCTCCTTTAAAGGTGGGGCACCTGATAAGGATAACTACAGAAGGTACCGGATAAAACTTGTGAAAGGAATTGATGACTGCGGTATGCTTGCAGAGGTATTGACAAGGCGGTTTGATACAGAAAAGGAGAGGAAAGAGATACCAGACCTTATACTCATTGATGGTGGTAGGGCGCAACTGAATACGGCATTGAGAGTCCTTGGAAAGATGAAGATTGATATACCTGTGCTCTCCCTGGCTAAAAGGGAAGAAGAGGTATATATCACAGGGAGAAAAGAACCGTTACGGCTCAGTAAGGATACCCCTGAACTCCATCTTCTTCAGGCGATAAGGGATGAGGCACACAGATTTGCACTATTTTATCACAGAGGATTAAGGAGGAAAAAGATAAGGAATGGTTAAATTTATTGATGAAGCGAAGATATGGATAAAGGCAGGCGATGGTGGTGATGGTTGTGTTGCCTTTAGGAGGGAAAAGTTTGTTCCGAAGGGTGGCCCTTCAGGTGGTAATGGTGGTAGGGGTGGCGATGTTATATTCAAGGCAAAAAAAGACATAAGGACACTTATTGACTTCCATTACAGACAGCACTTCAAGGCAGAAGATGGAAGAAATGGAGAGGGAAACAACAGGGAAGGCAGGTCAGGGCAAGACCTTATTATCCCAGTCCCTGTTGGAACGATCATTTCAGAGATAAGGGATAGTGTTGAAAATTTTCTTGTGGACCTTGCAGAGGATGGAGCAGAGTATGTTGTAGCAAAAGGAGGCAAAGGAGGGAAAGGGAATGCATCCTTTAAGTCATCCACAAACCAGGCACCGAGAAAGGCAACAAAAGGCGAAAAAGGGGAAGAAAAATACCTGAAACTTGAGCTGAAACTGCTTGCGGATGTGGGTATTATAGGATACCCGAACAGTGGAAAGTCAACACTCATATCAAGGGTCTCGTCTGCAAGGCCAAGGATAGCGGACTATCCATTTACAACACTTGCCCCAAATCTTGGTGTGGTTGACCTCGGGGACTCAAGGTGTTTTGTAATAGCGGATATCCCCGGTCTTATAGAAGGTGCATCTGAAGGAAAAGGACTGGGTCATAAGTTTTTGAGACATATAGAAAGGACGAAGGCGCTTATACATCTTGTTGACCTTTCAGTTCCAGATGCATTAAAAAGGTATTATAATATAAGGGGAGAACTTGCAAAGTACAGTGATAAGTTATATGAAAAGATAGAGATTATAGCAGGTAATAAGATAGACCTTGATATAACAAAGGAAAATATAGAGATATTCAAAGAGCGATTCAAAAATGTTTACTTTATATCTGCGCTCACAGGAGAAGGTATAAGGCAACTTATGGAGGCGGTCTGGAGGGTTATTAATGAGTATAGAAATAAGCCAGATGAAGGATAAATACAGGGAAATTGTAGAAAGATGGGAGGGGATGAAGAAAAGGTTTGATATCCCTTCTGTCCAGCAGGAGTTTCTATCACTTGAAGAGGAACGAAAGAAAAAAGGATTCTGGGACCCGCGCAGTGAAAATGAGAAGATGGATAGATGGAATGCCTTAAGTGAAAGAATTTCTGCTATAGAAGAGATAGATAAAAAGATAGAAAACCTTACGACTATTATAGAACTTCTTTCTAATGAAGACGATAAAGAGATAGAGGAAGAAGGGGCTAAAGAAATAGAAGAGATAGAAAAAAATATCACTGAGATAAAGAAGAAACTTATCTGGAACTCCGAAGAAGATAAAAAGAATGCTATTATTGAACTCCACGCAGGCGCAGGTGGAACAGAGGCCTGTGACTGGGTGAGTATGCTCTGGCGACTTTATACAAAGTGGGCAGGGAAGAAGGGATTTGATGTAGAGGTGGTTGATTTTCAGCCGGGTGAAGAAGCAGGGATAAAACACCTTACTGCTATTATCTCAGGACCATATGCCTATGGTTATCTTAAAGGGGAAAATGGTGTTCACCGCCTTGTGAGAATCTCTCCATTTGATGCTAACAAAAGGAGGCATACAAGTTTTGCTGCTGTTACTGTAATGCCTGAGGTATCAAAGGATATAAATATTAAGGTCAGGGAAGAGGATATTGAGATGGAGACATTCAGGTCAGGTGGCCCCGGCGGTCAAAATGTCAATAAGGTATCAACTGCTGTACGACTCAGGCATATACCCACAGGTATCGTTGTTCAGTGTCAGACAGAGCGGAGCCAGTTTAAGAACAGAGAACTTGCAATGAAACTTTTGAAGAGCCGTCTATACCAGAAGAAACTTGAAGAGCAGGAAAAGGCAGAGGCAGAGAGGCGAGGTAAACAGAAGAAGATAGAGTGGGGCAGTCAGATAAGGTCATATGTATTCTGTCCATATACACTGGTAAAGGACCACAGAACAGGATTTGAAGCAGGCAATATCCAGGCAGTTATGGATGGGGAGATAGATGGATTTATAGATGCAGAACTTGAGTGGCTTGCATCATCTTCCCGCTCATCCACTTAAAACTATCCCTTACCCACATCTCCTCTCCCTTGCGATAGTCCGACAAGGTCTTAGTGGCGGAAGGGGGGAGGATGTAGGTGGGGGTGAATGAAGGAAATGGGAAATCTGTCTCACGACAGGTGCTACGGTACAGACAAAACTACGCAGAAATCGGGCTACGGCGAACTCACCCGAAAAATTTCCCCCTTTGAAAAAGGGGGATGGAGGGGGATTTTTAAAATCTCCCCTAACCCCTCTTTACGAAAGAGGGGGAGTTCCCTCGCCCCTCTGGGGAGAGGGGGTGCTGACACGAAGAATAATGAGTGCCGTTTAGCACAGAGGGCGAGTTGGTGCTTGTCCGACGAAGGTCTTAGTGGCGGAAGCCCGTTGACCGAAGCCCGAAGGGCAAGACGGGTGAGGGGGAAGAGAAAAAAAGATGAAGATACTTATTACAGCAGGACCTACAAGAGAATACATTGACCCTGTAAGATTTATCAGTAATCCTTCAACAGGTAAGATGGGATACCTTATAGCAGAAGAGTGCATCAGCCAGGGCTATGAGGTAGTTATTATAAGTGGCCCCACCCATCTTAAAATTCCTTCTGGTGTAAGATGTATAAATGTTGAGACAGCAGAAGAGATGAAAGAAGCGGTGCTTAAAATTTTTCCGGATGTGGATGTTCTTATTATGTCTGCTGCTGTAAGTGATTGGAAGCCCGCAGTAAGAGCGAATAAAAAACTCAAAAGGAAAAAGGCATGGTCACTGAAGCTTCTCCCCAATCCTGATATACTGAAAGAGGTGGCAAAAATTAAAAGGAAAGGACAGACAGTTATTGGCTTCGCGCTTGAAACAACAGATATTGTAAAGAATGCCGGAAGGAAATTGAAAGAAAAAAATCTGGACCTCATTATAGCAGATACACCTGAATTTTTTGGGGAAGGGAAGGCATCAAGGGTTGTATTTATCCACAGGGATGGCAGGGTAGAGGAGTTTAAAGGTATAAAAAAAGAAGAGGTTGCCCGAAAGATTATTGATTTTCTCCCCATCTTTAAAGTATAATCTATCTGCAGAATTTGATATATGCTCCTGTATTTGAAAAAGATGTATAAATCTTTTGTGTTAGTAAGGCTGGAAGATATGAGGAGAGCATCTTATAAGAGGCGGCAGGCAGAGATAAGAACAGGACAATAGATGAGGAGTTTTTGCAGATGGGAAATTATATAGATGATGTGGATGTACTTAATAGACATTTAACTGGCTGGTTGGTAGAATATAATTTTAACAGACCACACCAGTCATTAGGGTACGCTACTCCGATAGAATTTTTGACTGAAAAACTGGATGAGAAATTGTTACCTATATGCCCTATCGGTACGGATTCTTGCAAAATAGTGAATTATGTTGTAAAATTATAAAATAAAGATAAATTAAGGAGAGGATATAGAAATGACCAGAAAGGAAAGAGTTTGGAAAGCAGTTAAACATATAAAAACAGATATTGTTCCTTATAGTATAGGTTTTACAATCCCTGCCTATAAGAAGATGGCACGGTATTATAATGACCCTGACTTTGGAGAGAAGATTGGAAATCATATTATATATGTAGAAAGGAGACCTCTTGAAGGAGAGGTTGGCTTTATAAAAGAAGGATTTTATAAGGATGAATTTGGTGTGATATGGGATAGAAGAATTGATAAAGACATAGGAAATGTTTGTACCTATCCAGTTGATGAGAAAAATGTTGAGATATATCCATTCCCAGATCCTCAAGCAGATAAGTATTATCAACACATTCCAGAGTTATTAAGGAAATATAATGATTGTTTTATATTTGGAAGTATTGGTTTCAGTTTTTTTGAAAGGGCATGGACACTGGCAGGGATGGAAAAGATACTGCTTTCTTTTGTAGACAATGCTTCCTTTATAGAAACACTTTTAGATAGATTAACTGACTGGCTCATCCAGGTTGTAAGAAAGTTTGGGGAGTATCCTGAAATAGATGTCATAAGATTTGGAGATGACTGGGGACAACAACATGGTCTAATTATGGGACCTCATCACTGGCGCAGATATTTAAAGCCACGGCTTGCAAAGATATATGCAGAAGTTAAAAAATATAACAAGTTTGTGGCTATACACTCCTGTGGAGATATAAAAGAAATATTACCTGACCTTATAGAAATAGGGGTCGATATATTTAATCCATTCCAGCCAGAGGTGATGGATGTATATGAGATGAAAGAAAAATATGGAGATAAACTGACGTTTTATGGTGGTATAAGTTTACAGAAAACACTTACATTCGGAACACCTGAAGATGTAAAAAAAGAGGTTCTTGATAGAATTAGAAGGATAGGGAAAGATGGTGGTTATATTGCTTCTCCGTCTCATGATATACCAAAGGATGTTCCAGCGGAAAATATTGATATGCTTATAAAGACACTACAATCGCAGTAAAAATCTATAAGAGATTTGATGAAATTCAATAAGTTAAAAGTTAGTTCAAATAATAATGTTTTTCTGATTTCCTCTATTCCTTTTCATCTTGATTTAGAGAAGACAGCCGAAAAATTTAGAATTTCTCCTGAGAGTAAGGAATTTCATACTTTGGAAGATATGTTAGAAAAAGCCCAAGAAGTTGGTATTCCAAAGGCACTTTACAGGGTTGGCTATATTGATAAGAGGATAGAAGAGAGTATTTTTATAAACGGCACAGAATTTAAAAGCAGGGTCTTAAGGGTAAACCTTGAAGATGCAGACAGAGTATTTTTGTATGTTATAACTTGCGGAATGGAGATTGAAGAGTGGTCTAAATCATACAATGACCCATTTTTTGCTTACATTGTTGATTATATTAAAGAATCCGTCTTGGGTTGTGCTGTAAGTTTTTTCTTTAACTACATAAGGAAGACATATAAACTTTCAAAGTTTTCGAAGATGGCACCTGGTTCTCTAAAGGACTGGCCTATAGAACAGCAAAGGCAACTATTTGATACAATAGGTGATGTGGAGAAGGCAGCAGGAGTGATACTAAAAGAGAGTTTTCTTATGGTCCCTTCCAAGTCGGTCTCAGGGATTATATTTCCCACAGAAGTATCCTTTGAAAGTTGTATACTATGCCCGAGAGAAAAATGTCCATCAAGACGCGCTTCCTACAACAGCACTCTCTACAATGAAAGATACAGTATCTCGCATTCCTGAATTCTCATAAAATACTTTTTGTACAAAAAGGAAAATAATCTTTGCTATACCATAAACCTACAATAAGTATAAAAGTGCCGATCATTACATAAGCAAGAGGTAGATTAAACATTTGTCCTAATAGCCCTGCTATAAGTGAACCAGAAAATAGGCCTGCCCCTATAATACATTCGTGTATCTCTGTTTTAAGATTATATTTTATATGCATCTGTAAACTGTTATGATATGCAAATGCGCCTGTGCTACCCATTATAATAGCCGCTATAATTATAATAAGGGGATATTCCCCATATCCAATTAATATACAACTTATACAAAATAAGAAGCAGGAAAGGATAAACCGTGAAGGATGTAAGATAAGCGGTTTGTCCATCAAAAGGAAGAAGGTAACAAACCTGCTGATAAGAAGAGTTCCTATCATTGTTCCGATAAACTGTGGTGAAAAACCTCTTAAAAGCCCGAGTTTGGGATAGAGATAAAAGATAGAACCCCAGGCAAAGAAATGAAGAAAGTTTAACATTCGGATTTCCTTTATTAACACAGGGGATATCGGTTCTTTCATCTTATCCGATAATGGCCTTTTTATATCTAGTTCAGATAGATGGTTCTTTTTAGATATGAGAGTAAAAAATGCAGAGATGGAAAGAAACAGGGTAACAAAAAATGGCACATACGGACTTAAAGAATAGATAAATCCTGATGAAAATGTTCCCAGTATTACACCTCCTGACCAGAAAAGATTGTAGAGACCTATCTTTAGATCATCATTGATAAATACAAAACACCCCTGGATAGATGGCCAGAATATAGCATAAAACACGCCTCCCAGAATGAGAAGTGCAAAGATGAGAGGAACAGGAGAAAAAACTATCAGAAAATAAGAGGTTCCTATAGCTATGGTGGTATATATAAAAGCTGTTTTATTCTTCAGAGAATGGCGGGAAAGGAGAAAGGTGATGAGGGTATATGTAAAATTCCCGGAAAAGCCGGTAAGTCCTATAATAAAAGGGCCACACTGCTTTATCTGAGCGAGAAACAGGGAAAGTGATATACCTAAAAGGTTTCCTGCCCATGCCATAAAAAAACTTGCTGTATAGATTGCCTGGTACATAAAAGGAATTTCCCTTACTGGGTCTGTGCCTTGATGTTAAGGAGGAGTTCTATATTTGTCTTTGTACTTTTCATCCTTGCTATTAAGAGTTCCATTGCCTCTATGGGATTTAATGGGGCAAGAACTTTTCTTAAAAGCCACATAAGCTGCAGTTCATCAGGATTTACAAGCAGTTCTTCTCTTCGGGTCCCTGACCTGTTGATATCTATCGCAGGGAATATTCTCCTCTCAGCGAGTTTTCTCTCAAGGTTGATCTCCATATTTCCTGTTCCCTTGAACTCTTCAAAGATAACATCATCCATCTTGCTGCCTGTATCTATAAGTGCTGTCCCTATGACTGTTAAACTTCCGCCTTCCTCTATATTTCTTGCTGCCCCGAAGAACCTTTTGGGTTTATCAAGGGCTGTGGATTCAAGCCCTCCGGACATAATCTTCCCAGTGTGAGGGACAAGCACATTATATGCCCTTGCAAGACGTGTGATACTATCCAGTAGAATCACAACATCCTTTTTATGCTCTACAAGACGTTTGGCCTTTTCCATAACTATTTCCGCTACCTGGGTATGTCTTTCAGGGGATTCATCAAAGGTTGCGCTGATTACTTCTCCTTTTACAATCCGTCGCATCTCTGTAACTTCCTCAGGCCTTTCCGCTACAAGTAGCACAATCAGATATACCTCCGGGTGATTTTTTGCTATTGCATTTGCAATTTTCTGCAGAATAACTGTTTTCCCTGCCCTTGGTGGTGATACAATTAGTCCTCGCTGTCCCTTTCCTATAGGAGTAACAAGGTCTATTACCCTTGTGGTTAATTCTTCTGCTGTTGTCTCCAGTAAAAGCCGCTGATTTGGATGGATGGGGGTTAGTTCTTCAAAGGGAATCCTTGACTGTATATTTTCAGGTGGCTCATCATTTACACTTTCAACCTTCAAAAGGGCAAAATATTTTTCATTGTCTTTCGGTGGTCTTACCTGTCCTGCAACTGTATCACCTGTTTTCAAGGAAAATTTTTTAATCTGTGATGGGGAGACATATATATCATCAGGTCCTGGTAGATAATTATAGTTCGGTGACCTTAAAAATCCAAAACCATCAGGGAGTATCTCAAGGACACCTTCAGCAAATAAAATCCCTTCTCTCTGTGTCTGGGATTCCATTATCTTGTAAATTAGTTCTTCTTTTCTTAGATTGCTTATACCTTCAACCTTTAATGTCTTTGCTATTGCCTGCAGTTTAGGGATGGTCAGTTTTCTCAATGCGGCTACATCCATCTTTTTAATCACTTCCAGGTTATTAACCGTCTCCATATGGTCCCTCCTTAATTTATTTAAAAAGCTAGGCCGTCTTCTATTCCACAGATTTTTTTAATTGTTCTATAAGATTTTGCACCTGCTGAAATGTTTCAGAATAAGAGCCTGAATTATCAATAACATAGTCCGCTTTCTTTTCTTTTTCTTTCAGTGGGATTTGTGCCTTCCATCTTTTTCTTATGTCTGCCATGTTAAATCTTCCTTCAAAACGCTGGAAGATTTTCTGGTGGGTTGATGAGACAACAACTATTTTGTCAACCAGTCTCTCTGATTTTGTTTCAAAAAGTAAAGGGATTTCTATTGCTATTATACCCTTTTTTTTGCCATAGTCAAGTATTTTCTTATCTATCTCTTTAAAAACCTCGGGGTGTAAAATTTTTTCAAGTTTTCTTCTTGTTGCACTATCTGAGAAAATTATATTGCTCAGTTGCTCCCTATCAAGACATCCTTTCCTGACGACCTCTTTCCCAAATGTCTCTTTTATCCTGTTTATAATTTTTCTCTTCTTTAGAAGACTATGGACTATATCATCACAGGAGACCACAGGAATACCTGCCTTTTTGAAGATTGAACTTATGGTGGTCTTTCCCGAACCGAAGATGCCAGTGATTCCGACCTTAAGTAGCTTCCCCTGTTTTTTTATGTTCCTGCTTCCCATGAACTAAGGTATCTTTTCTGTTCAGGAGTTAGTTTATCTATCTTTATACCCATTGTCTTAAGCT
>Ga0123519_10006622_pt1 | contig 18122 bp, 16 predicted proteins | sample YelNatPaOPRAMG02_FD_87396 | JGI IMG/M metagenome (GOLD analysis project Ga0123519, IMG submission 87396) | Hot spring microbial communities from Yellowstone National Park - Yellowstone National Park OP-RAMG-02 (version 2) | ecosystem: Environmental > Aquatic > Thermal springs > Hot (42-90C) ... | reverse complement strand
TTTTTCTCGATTATTTCCGGATGGCCGGCCCCTGCCCAAGTAAAACAGGCCCAGCCAAATTCATGCCTCATTTTTGCCATCCTCAGACCCAGACTCTTTTTGGGCCATATCAGAAGCCTTATCACTTTGACTTTGGTCATCCTGGGGCTTATGAGCGCGTTTTTTCCCCATTTTTTCGGCCTCTTCTTTCTCTCTGGCCTTGATTTCGAGATATCGCTTTAAGTCTAAAATTTCATCCGCCTTTTGCCTTTCCAATCCCAGAAGGGCCAAGTTCTGTCTAATTGTGTTCATGAAGGCCAGATATTGGTTACTAAAGACCGGCTGTAGCTCAAGCGTCCCTTCTCTCATCCTGTCCTCTCTAAAAATTGAGTGTCTCTCGCTATAAGCCGCAGCCAGCAAAATAACCCCAAAAGCCTGAAGTGTGCTCTTGATTAGGATTTCTTTGGCTGCCGTCAAATTTTGCGTTCCACCCAGGTCCTCAATAAGCTCTCGCTCAATCTCTTTGAGATAGCGCCTGATCCGGCGAAAGCCTCTCACTGAAGGGCTGATCCGCCCGGTCCTTAGAAAAGACCAGACCCCATGACTGATTTGTCCTGGCTTAGGCTTTTCCTCTCCTGTCATGTTCACCTCAAAAAATGTGCTAAAAAGCCGCCTTTTTCGGTCATGTCCGAAAGACTTTGACAAGGCCCGGACAGGGTCCGAGGCGTCATAAAAGTCGTAACATTACGGCAACGGTGGCCAATTTTCCCCTGTAAAATGGTCTTGTGAATATGTCTTGTGGACAGAAGGGCGCTTTTCTGGGCCGGGAAGCATGTGCCGGCCTGGGGGTCAGCCAGCTTGCGCTCACAGCCAGCAGACCAAAAATTCGGAAATTCGGAAGGGGGTATATATATCCCCATTTTTACCCCCTTTTTGAGGGGTATCCACCCCCCCATCCTAATCTCCGAATTATTACCATTTGCCTTTAATGCCAATGAATAATAAATTCGGATGGTCATTCCGAATTCGGAAAAAAATTCCGAATTATTGCGTGTTGACGGCGAATAATTCGGATAATTCGGATTTTTAATTTCCGAATTTTTCATTTTAGGTTCCCTGATAAACATATGTTTTGACGTTTTTCTTAGCTTCGGTTTTTAGCCACTGGACTGAAACCAATTCTTCCTGAACCAGCTGATTCATTACTTGATTTAATTTTTTAGCTTCAACGCTTAAATTTCTCAGGAGCGTAGAATGCGTGATTTTCCCCGCTTTTTTTATTGCTCTAAGCGCTCGGACTCTCAATTTCTGAAATTCGTCAAAACACACTTCTTCCTGGAAAAAGATGGGCAGGCGTTCCTTTAGCCAGAGAATTATTTTTTCGGCTTCTCTGAAGGCCTCGGGGGAAACGATGGTCAGGCCATCTTCACCCAGCTGTAGCAGGCAGGCAATTTTTATCAGAGCGACCTCGAGGCGTTGAAAGGTGGCTTTCAAAAGGTCGTTCTCGAGCCGCAGGCTTTCCTGCTGGTGTTTTTCCCCCCAGGTTTGTAGCAGCGGATAAATAGCCGATAGGTCCATAGGGCCGCCCTCTTTTTCGTCCAGGACTCGGAGTTTCTCCAAGATGAAAGGATCGAGAGTAAATTGTTTGGGCAGCTGGAAGGACCTTTCGCTTTCCTCGATTGGGACAAAAAGGAACCTAGTCCAGATTCCGCCCTGAAAATCGATCTTCTTTAGGTTTTCCACGAGCCAGGTTGAAATGCCGGCGGCCAGGATAGAAATAATTGGGTTTTCAATCACAAGCTCGCCTTCCCCTTTGGTGTAGCGCCGAATCTTTGGCTTGAAATCGAAGAGGTCGGTGAGAAGCGAAGGTAGGCCCCGGTTATATTCAGATCCAAATTGAAATTCCTTAACCTGGATCAGTTCCCGCCAGGTCAAAAGGCCCCGGTTCTGCTTAGTCAAAATTTCCAATAATGCTTCACTCGTAAAAGATTCGGGTAGTATGAGGTTCGGATTAACTTCTGTTAAATAGTCAGTCGCTATGTCGATTGTGACCGACTTCCGGTAGAAAGTACTGGGTGCCAGTAGGAGGATATAAAGATTCAAGGGCGTTTTTCTGGGGTAATAAAAGAAGAATTTATTGGCAACCCCGGAAAGTAGGCCCAGGCCTGAAAAGAGGATAAAGATCGGTGGCGCGTCGGTGACCTTGCCGACAGAATCAATATAAGATTCAAGAAAAGAGTTCTTTATCCCGAGCGGCGTTTTGGGCTCTCGAAACTCCGGCGCTTCGGCGGCTATTCTCCTGAGCCAGGCGCCGAGTTCTTCATAAGTCTTTGAATCATGAAATTCAACCCAGTCCGTCAAATCCTTCAGCCCCCGTGAAGGGTCGAGACCAGGCAGACGAATTATCTTGACGGCCCTGGCTTTTTTCTTTAACTCTTGAGCTCGTTTTATAACCTCATGCTCTGGGACATCGGCATCTGGGCAGAAGTGGACGACCTTGCCGGCCAGCGCTTCGGTGAATTGAGGTTTCCAATTGCCCTTGCCAAAGGGGGCCGTTGTGGCTATCAGCCCGCACTTCTCAGCAGTAATGACATCTTTTTCGCCTTCAACAAGCCAGACTTCATTTGCCTTCAAGATCTGAGGGAGCCGAAAAAGCACCTGATCAGCCGGCGCAACTTTTCTATCAGCTTTAAATGCTTTGGGCTCGAACCTTAGGACTTTATAAATCAAATTTCCAGCCGCGTCGTAATAAGGATATTCGGCAATTATTTTTGACTTATTTTCTTTTTTGCCGTCATCAAGGCCAAAATGCTGGGCCAGTTTTTTGATCGCCTCTTTCTCATCAACCCCATCTCGCTTCATAACGAAATCAATAATCGTCCCACCGGTCTGGCATGAGAAGCAATACCACAGCCAGATACCATCTTTTTGGTTAACCTCAAAACTGGGGGTCCTGTCATCATGAAATGGACACAAGGTTTTATTTCCTGTAAATTTGAAGCCCTGGCTAGATAGGAAATCTTTTAAAGAAATTTTTTTTAACTTTTCAAGCTCAGTCATATTTTCCCCTCCAAAAGATCCTTCATGCTTATCAGCACCTCTGTGATTTCCCAAAAAAGGCTACAGGCTTCTATATCGGACTTGTAAAATTGGCATTGGGCCATATTTTCAGGAATTTCTTCACCATTAGGATCAATCACGTATTGGCATGGCTGCCGGGTGAATGGGCAGAATTTCTTAGTTCTATAGTCCCATTTGTCAAATTGATTAATCCACTTTTTAAATTTATCTTTAATAAGCGAATCAAAATATTGAAAGCCTTCAATTGCCATCTCTTCACTTTCGTATTCGGCAAGAGTTTCAATTTTATCCTCAATAACAGCTTTAATTTTTTTACCTTCACGCCAGAAGCCGGCGATTTTTTCCGCGTCGTACTCCCTGCCCTCAAACAGGATTTTTTTCATTTCTCCCCTCCTAAAGATAGGCTCGATTAATCGACAGCGTCTTTTTTAATGATAACCTCATCGTCTATTTCTTTTTTTGGCGACATTGCTTTCTCCTTGAAATCAGGGCTCCTTTATAAGGCAGCCCCTCAAGGGCAGCCTCGATAGCCCTCCAGTCTAGGCGAACCGCCCGCCCAATATGACCGCCGGGAAGCTTCTTCTGGCGGAATAATTCGTATATTGTTTGCGGGTGAAGCGATAATCTCTCAGCGACCTCTCGAACTGAGAGCCATCTTTTTTCAATTCCATCATTCATGTTAAACCCCATCGTAAAGCTGGCCGAGGGGTGGGGGTGACCCCGAAAGGCCACCCCCTGGCCCCACACTTTGCTTTGCTGTGCTGTGCTTTGCTATGCTTGGCTGTGCTGCGCTCAGCTGCGCTTTGCTGCGCATTGCTATGCTTTGCTACGCTCTGTTTATTCATTGCTTTTATTGAGAATTTCAGGGGAAACCCCTAAAACTTTGGCAATTCTGGCGACCTTATCAGGTCCCATACCAACCAGGCCTCTTTCCCACCGGCTCAGCTGGCCATTATCTACACCGGCCCGCCTTGCCAGTTCTCGGAGGCCGATAAAGGCCATGTGCCTTAGTTTCCGTCGCGTGGGCACTTGACTTTGTTTCACCATTGGTGTACCCTTCACATATAAGGATGACGCTTTTTCTCTTCATAAGAGTGATATGAAACGAAAATTTTTTTTGAAAAAAGGGTAACAGAAATGATTTCTAAAGACTATTTTGAGGGCTTTCCACCTAAAACTTATTCAGTCGTGAGGCATGAGTTAAATGAGTTTTTTAAAAAAAACTGGGACCTTGATGAGGACTATAAACAGGAGATAGAGCACAAACTTATTATTAAACTTCTTGATAACCGTGACCAAATCAAAGGAGCTCGGTTCCCCGACGAATATGTAAGAAAAATTTGCCAGAATTATTTCAATGATGAAATCTCAAAAAAAATAAGAAAAGATTCCCGCGAAATCCATGAGGATTCAGAAAATTTTAAAGATATGGACAGCTTTTCCTGCTCAGAGGAAGCTCCTAGCAAGGGCTTAAAGATAGAGGAGCTTCCTTTTGAACAGCTTGAAAGCCTCTATAATGAAAAATTTCCGCCTGAGTTTCGCCTGGGAGTAGATAATATTTTAGATATGATTTTGATAATCCGAAGCATTAAAGACGTTTTTAATAAAGAAATTAATATTGAATGGGCAACAAGCCTTGAGCTTTTAAGCGCTCTGTTAAAGTTCAGAAAGAAAATGCGCTCGATTTTAAGACCTTCCATCCTGGCAAAAAGAGAAGCGGCCAAAAAATATCCAAAAATGTTAGCCTTCTATGATTGGGCTCAAAAAGTTTGTGACAAGGCTGAACATGAAAAGATATCTGAAAAGGAATTTTGGCCATTTTTTGGTCAATTAATACCACAAATCATCGACAAGGAAAAAGGGATTATTGGTTATAGGCTTGCGAATTTAGAAGAGCTTCCCGAAGACTGTCCGTATTATTTCGGTAGCTGTGAAGAATTCAACTTAGAAATACCCGAGTTAAATTTTTTAGCCAAGCTCAATGAATTAATCCGGCTTTGCAAAAGGTGGGTAAATCTTAAGCAAAACATTGCGTTTAACTACCCTTGGTTTGAACCTTATTATTTTTCATTCTTGGGCATTGAAGATCTTTCGAGTGATTATTTTTTATTTATTAAAAAGCTAAAGGTTCGACCTTGTCAGCTTCTCTTTGATGTTCTTAAAAAATTTCCGGAGATAAAAAAGGGTAGCAGCTATTCAAACTTAGAAAGGATTAAATTTATTATTTGGTATTTAAAACAGCGGCATAAAAGCGATGAATATTCTTATATTTTTGAGCCGATAAAGAAACCCGATGATATTGAAAAGCTCCGGCAATATCATTATCGGCATAATTCGAGACCTTATAAAAAGCTCATTAAGCATATCTTTGAAAATGTAATTTTCCTGAGATACGGATTCAGAATTTTCTCTAAACATGAAGAAGCTGAAGAACCGGATATTGAGATAATCAGTTAAGCCCTCAAATAACGGATAAGGCCCAGTTCCAGCCCCCCTTAAAAAAAATGACGAAAACTTGTGCAAAACCCGATTACGACTTTGTTACGACTTTTTTTTAAATTTTTCCCAAAAATGGGCTTAAAAGGGCTTAAAAGGACTTAATAGAACTTAAGCCAAAATTTGGCCTAAGTTATTGATTTTAAAGGGGATAAGGGCGAGATATGGGAGCGCGCCCGGAGGGACTTGAACCCCCGCCCTTCTGATTCGTAGTCAGACGCTCTATCCAATCTGAGCTACGGGCGCGCTTCGAGGCAGCCATTATGAATATACCGAATCAGGCCTATCTTTTCAACTTGAAATGAGTGCCTGCGAGCCAGGAAAAACCTGCGAGATGACTTCTGACCATGACCGCCCTGGCCTTGGAAAATTTATGATATTCGAAACCTTATCCATTGTTAAAAGCTGGGTTGCTCCAAGCATTTTGTAAAAAATCAAGTGGGGCCATATGCCTGAGGCTTCTGACTTGAATCAGATCAAAACTATTGCCAATAGCCTTGTCGGATTAAGTCTGGTCACCTGCGGTGAGTTTTCTTTTTTTGCCTGATCTCTTCCAGAATCCTCGCCTGAAAAGTCTTTTTTCTTTTAGCCTTCGTCTTGAGACTCAAAATCAATTATGATAATATGCCCCAGCGAGGAGTGGAAGATGCAGGAATTTTATCAGCAACTCAACATCTGGGTGACCAAAATTTCTTTTCAAATCTGGGGATACATGCTCTTCATTCTTTTTGCCGCTGGCTTCTGGCTCAGTCTGCGCACCGGCTTCATTCAATTCCGAAGACTCGGGGACAGCTTTAAATTGATGTTCGCCGGGCTCATGGGCCGGCGGTCAAAGATTAAAAGAGAGGGTGATATTTCGCCCTTTGCTGCCCTGTCAACAGCCCTGGCGGCAACCGTCGGTAATGGCAATATTGGTGGGGTGGCGACAGCCCTTTTTACCGGCGGTCCTGGAGCTATCTTCTGGATGTGGGTCTGCGGTTCAGTTGGCATGGCAACTAAATTTTCCGAGGCTCTTCTTGGGGTCATGTATAGAGAAAAGTATCCTGATGGCCGGATTGCTGGCGGCCCCATGTATTACATTAAAAATGGCTTCAAAAACGCTACTTTTGCCCGAATATTGGCCCCGATTTTTGCTATCTGCGGCGCCTTCGCCACCCTCTTTGGTACAGGCAATATGATGCAGGCTAATCAAATAGCTCTGGCCTTTAACAGCCAGTTCGGTATACCCAAATTAATTATCGGGATAATCGTCACCACTCTGGTTGGTCTGGTGGTCATTGGGGGGATTAAAAGAATTGGGGCTGTGGCTGAAAAAATTGTGCCGACTATGCTTTTCATCTATCTTACCAGCGGTCTTATTGTTCTCTTAGTCCATATAACCGCCATCCCCAAGGTTTTTGTTTTAATCTTTAAACATGCCTTTACGCCCGCTGCCGCGGCTGGCGGTTTTCTTGGGGCCACCGTGAAAAATGCTCTTCAGATGGGCTTCAGAAGAGGACTGCTCTCGAACGAAGCCGGCCTGGGTAGTGCGCCCATCGCCCATGCAGCAGCTCAAACACCCTCCCCTGTCCACCAGGGTCTCATGGGCGTTGGCGAAGTCTTTATTGATACTTTGCTTGTTTGCAGCATGACCGGTTTAATCAACCTGGCCACTGGCTCCTGGCAGAGCGGTCTCAACGGTACAGCCATGACTGCTGCCGCCTTTGCCAAGGTTTTCTCGCATTTTGGTAGCCTGGTTGTAGCTCTTTCTTCTTTCCTCTTCGGCTACACTACACTTATTGGCTGGTATTATTATGGTGAACAATGTATGAAATTTCTTTTTGGTCTAAAAGTAACCTATCCCTACCGCGTAATCTATGTAGTCCTTTGTTTCATTGGCTCCATAATTTCCATTGAACTTGTTTTTTACATCGGCGACATTGCCAATGCATTTATGGCACTGCCCAATCTGATTGCTCTTTTTGTTTTAAGCGGAACAGTGGCGGCCACAGTTAAGGAGTTTTTCCGTAAATATCCAACTCTTGAACATTTTGAAGAAACCCAGGATAAAGAGATTTTTAGCTCAAAATAAAAATAAGACAATCAAGTATTTTCTGAGATAGCCATAATAAAAAACATAGCTTCAGCTCAAATAAAGGTAATTCAGGTGTGTGGTGAGAAATAGCTTTGACCTATCTGAGCTCTCCAGGCGGCGTTGATCAGCAGACACTTTCGCCTGAGACCAATTTGGCTTTCGCCTCAATGGAAAAAGCCGTTTCGGCTATGTTTATTCCGCAGCTCAAGGCTGCCTCTAATTTTACCCAAAATGCTTGACACTACTCTTAGATATTCCTGTTATTATTATTCCAGCCAGTGACTTTTTATCAATGAAAAGAGCGATTGATTGCTAAAAAATATGGATAAAAGCAATAAGGCAAGGCTCGTCTACTGCACTCAATTGGCAGAGCAAGTGAAGGCGCGCTTATGCTGATATTAGGAAATTTCGGCTTAGATTGGTCTAACATGTCAGTTGACAAAGTAAAAGAGCCTGAGTTATAAACGAAGGCGTTTTGTTCGATGCTTAAATTGGACCTTATTCAGACAGTGGCTTTCGCCGGCGTCGTTCTCTATTTAGGCCACGCTCTTATTCGTTTTATCAAACCGTTAGCCAGGTATAGTATTCCAGCGCCTGTTGTGGGAGGTCTGGTCATAGCTTTCCTCAATCTTTTTGGCAAAATGGCTGGCCTGAATTTCTTTGAGTTTGATATGACGCTGCGCGAACCTTTGATGATTGCCTTTTTCACAACAATCGGCTTCAGCGCCAGCCTCTCCCTGCTTAAAATTGGCGGACCCCAGGTCCTCCTTTTTTATGGCCTGACAACGGGAGTTGTCTTTCTGCAAAATGTCCTGGGAGTTGCTCTTACTCTTCCCTTTAAAATCCACCCGTTATACGGGGTTATCAGCGGCTCCATGACCATGATTGGCGGCCCGGCTACAGCCATGGCTTTTGGCCCAGTCTTTGAACAGGCGGGCGTACCAGCTGCTACTAGTGTCGCCATTGCTGCGGCCATTTTCGGTATCATTGCCGGAGGGCTTATTGGAGGACCGGTGGCTACTTTAATCATCGAGAAAAGGCGTTTAAAATCCAGGGGCGGCCTGATAAAAGAAAATAAATCTGGGAAAATAGAAATAATTCCAGCTGAAGCTGATATAACTTCCGAAGAAATTGAAGAAACCATGAAAGCCCGCGATTTTATTAAAAATGTTGTCGTTTTGCTTCTGGCCATGGGCCTGGGTGCCTGGCTGAGCCGCTTAATCGCCACAACTGGAATTACCTTGCCTGCCTATATTGGAGCGATGCTGGTTGCTGCTTTTCTCAGAAATCTGGATGATTTTACTCATATCTTCGGTCTTTCCGAAAAAACGCTGGAAACAATTGGCCATGCTTCCCTGGCTTTATTTCTGGCTATGGCCCTGATGACTTTAAGGTTGTGGGAGCTGGCCGGTCTGGTTCTTCCTCTTCTGATTATTCTCATTTTTCAGGTCATTCTTGTGGCTTTAGTCGCCATCTGGCCTATTTTCCCCCTGATGGGCAGGGATTATGATGCAGCCGTCATGAGCGGAGGCTTCTGTGGTTTTGCTCTCGGCACAACAGCCAATGCCATGGCCAATATGAAAGCCCTGGTTGACCGCTTTGGCCGGGCCCCGAGAGCCTTTCTGGTTGTACCTCTGGTCGGCGCTTTTTTTATTGATTTTACCAACGCCCTGATTATTACTCTTTTTCTTAATATTTTCCGTTGATCTCGTCTAAAAAACAGCTTTTCTTTTGCCCTCCATCAAAGAAATTTTTAACTTTCCCTACTGATTTTTATTTTTGGTTCTTCCGAATTTCTTATGGGTAATTCTGGGATTAAATTATAAGGCAATGAGAATAAGAGATAGCTCAAAGAGCTTCCGATTAATGCCTATCTCCTTGAATATCTTTAAATTACAATTTAAAAGCGCTAATACATGTGCCTCAAATTCTAAAATACGGGGATTTCTTTGCTCTCATAAAGGATTTATGCATGCCTTTTACCCACAGAAAACCCGGAAGAACCTTATTTTTTAATGGCCATGTCTTGATAGAAACAGCTAAGAGCTAATTTATGTTTCAATAAATTTGTCTTTGATAATAGATGAATTAAAAAAGTTTTTTAAGAAGGTATCATTTAGAAAATTTTAAGAGCAACCTTGGACTTTTCGTCTTTTCTTTTCAGGTAATAGCTGTAATAGCCATAACACCTAAGTGCTAAATCCAGCTAATTTCTGTCGCCGGAAAAAGATTTTAAAAACTAAAAGGATAAAGCCGGCTGCCAGAATCATCAAAATGATATCGGCTGTCATTAGAGTATAATTATGAGCGCGTCTGTAGTTACCAAGAAGGATGATTAAAGAAGCTAAAGTTGTCACCAACATGAAAAAGCCAGGAATCAGAGTAAAAAGATTCTTTTTATGACGAAGAAGAAGCCAGGCCGAAGCAGTCATCAGGGTTAAAGCAGCCAGCAGCTGGTTAGCTGTTCCGAAAATCGGCCAGAGAGCACTGAAAGCGTTAGAATAGGCCAGAATCCACATGAGAAAAACAGCCAGAGCGGAATTAAACCAGTAATTACGGAGAAGTCGCGGAGGATGAGAGAAAAGGATGGCCCAGAGCTCTTCAAAAAGATAACGATTGAGCCTGACCGCAGCATCCAGCGTCGTAATAACAAAGCCTTCAACCAGAAGAATGCCGAAAACAGCTCCGAGAGCCACATTAATTCCAAGGGCCTTATTAAAAAGATGGCCTGCCGCCAGAGAAAAGCCGAGAATCGGATTGGATTTGATGGCTGGATCCGAGGGCCAGACAATGGATTTATAATCCCCAAAATCCATAGCACTGCCCAGGGCAACGATAACGCCAAGCGCTAGAATAGATTCAAGAAGCATGGCATTGTAGCCAATTCGTCTGGCATCTGCTTCTTTGGCTACCTGCTTACAGGTTGTGCCTCCAGCCACCAGGGCATGGAAGCCGCTGATGGCACCGCAGGCAATGGTGCAGAACATCATGGGCCAGATCAGACCAAGATGACTCACACCCTCGCTGAGATTAAAGCTGGGAATGGCTATTTTCAGTCCGGAGAGGCCTGAGGAAAAAATAGAAACGACGAGAAGGGCAATACCGCCATAGAGAATTTGAACATTAATAAAATCTCGAGGTTGAAGGATTAACCATACAGGAATACCGGCAGCCAGAAAAACATAAAAAGAGAGAATAACCATCCAGGTAGTGGCCGGCAGACTGACCGGATAATGAATACCAATAAAAAAAGAAATAATGGCGAGAGCTGCGGCCAGAAAATAGGCATAAAGGGTTTTCAGATGGCGACGGAAGATAAGCCAGCCCAGGAAGGGCGAACAGAGTGTAATAAAAATAACAGAGGTCGAAGCAATGCCGCCAATTCGACCCATGACGACTCCATTAATGACAACTGTTTTTAGAAAGGTTTTGCCTTCTTCAACGCCGATCTTGCTTAAAGGCCAGAGGGAAGTTAAAGACATGGCGGTCGCATTCAGAAAAGAGGAAGTAACCAGGGTTATCATGATGATAGTAAAACCGATAAACAGATTGAAGCCCATGCGGCCAAGGGTTTTCCGGGCAATTTCAGCGACAGAGCGGCCACCTTCCCTGATGCTCATAAAAAGAGCCGTATAGTCATGAACAGCCCCGATGAAAATACCACCGAGAACAATCCACAGCCAGGCGGGGATGAATCCATAGAGAATGGCCATGGTTGGACCGAGGATGGGACCAGCGCCAGCAATGGCGGAAAAATGATGAGCAAAAACGACCGAAGTTCTGGTGGGAACAAAATCGCGTCCATCAGAGCAGATTATGGCCGGCGTAAGCCTCGTTGGGTCCTCGCCCAGATTTTTTGCCAGATACCGGGCATAATAACGGCTGGCCAGAAAAAAAAGGAAAACAGCTGCCAAGAGGACCACCAAGACATTCATCCTGGGCCTCCTTGGAAAAATCAGAAGCCTTTTGTATCATACCCCCTTGAAGTTGTCAAAAAAACCAATAAAAATACCACTCAATGGCAATAAAAGACAATAATTTTTCTCTTTTTGATTTCTGGCGCCACCGAATTGCTTTCGGGCTCGGTCCTTTAATTTTTCTTATAATTCTTTTATTCCCTTTCCCTTCTCTTTCTCCCCCAGCCCATAAGCTGGCCGCCATAGTTCTCTGGGTCGTAGTCTGGTGGATTGGCGAACCCGTACCTCTCCCCATGACGGCCCTTCTCGGAGTTATCCTCTGCGTCCTTTTAGGCCTGGCCGAAATTAAAACAGCTCTCGCCCCCTTTTCTGACCCGGTTATTTTCCTTTTCATGGGAAGTTTTATTATTGCCCGCTCCATGACGCTTCATGGCCTCGACCATCGCTTAGCGTTTCGTGTCCTTTCCTGGAAATGGGTAAAAACAAGCCCCCTGAGGCTCCTTTTCATGCTGGGTCTTGTTACTGCTGGCCTTTCCATGTGGATAAGTAATACGGCGACAACGGCCATGATGTTTCCCCTTACCTTAGGCCTGATTTCGATGCTTCAGGCAAAAAACCAGGAATCAAGTTCATCTTCAAGCCAGCCTTCAACACCTTTTGCCACGGCTCTTCTTCTCATGGCTGCCTACGCCTCCAGCGTGGGTGGTATCGGCACGCCTGTAGGCACACCACCTAACCTGATAGCCATAGCCATGCTGAATAAGCTGGCTCGGGTAAAACTGAATTTTTTCCAGTGGATGCTTTTCGCTATTCCCCTTCTTATCTGCATGTATCTCCTTCTCTTTGCCTTTCTTTTTCTTTTGCACAAGAAAGGCCTTAAAGAAATTCAACGGGGTCTGGCCAGTATAAAAACCCCGGAGAGCGCCTCAAATTCTTTCAGGCCCTGGACAAAAGGTGAAAAGAATACTCTTCTGGTCTTTCTAATAACAGTTATTCTCTGGGTTACCCCGGGTCTCATTCTAATGGTCTCCGGCGAGAATTCATCGTTAAGTCAGATGGTGACAGGGCGGATTCCGGAGGCAGCAGCGGCTCTGATTGGTGCCCTCCTGCTTTTTCTTATTCCCATTGATTGGAAAAAGGGCAAAATGACCCTGAGCTGGAAAGAGGCGGTTGACATTGACTGGGGAACACTTCTCCTTTTCGGTGGCGGTTTGAGCCTCGGCGACCTGATGTTTAAAACCGGACTGGCTGAGGCCGTTGGCCAGAGCCTGATTAAAATTACTGGAACCAATTCTGTCTGGTTGCTGACTCTGATGGGGATTTATGTCACGATTCTCCTAACAGAAACTACCTCCAATACTGCTTCGGCGACGATGATGGTTCCGGTGATGATTTCTCTAGCCACAGCCTCCGGCTTCAACCCTTTGCCTCCAGCTCTCGGCAGCGCCTTTGGCGCCAGTTTAGCCTTCATGCTGCCTGTTTCGACTCCGCCCAATGCCATTGTTTATGGTTCAGGACTCGTTCCTATTACGAAAATGGTCAGGGCTGGAATTCTAATCAGCCTCTCCGGTGGACTCATCATCTGGCTGATTCTGCGTCTTCTTTTGCCTGTTTATGGCCTGGCTTGAGCTGAGATAGGCCAAATAAATATGGCTTTTTAGATAAATTAATTTAAAGCTTCTTTTCAGCTGGTCGATAAAAAAGTTTAAATCGCCTGACATAAAATTAACTCGAAAGCTTAAAAAGGTTGTCAAAAGCTACTGGCCTCTTTATAATCTTTTTCTTTTAAAGTTAATTATCAGGGAGTAGCGATGAAATACAATCTATGGCTGACCAAGGCTCCTTTTCAGCTTCAGGAAGCCTCAGAAAAAACGGAATTGAAGAAAACACTGCGGGCAATTGACCTGGCAGCTCTCGGAATTGGCTCTGTTGTGGGCACAGGCATTTTTGTGGCCACCGGCCAGGGAGCCCATCTGGCCGGTCCAGGTGTTCTTCTCTCCTTTATTATTGCCGCCATAACCAGTGGCTTCTGCGCCCTCACCTATTCTGAACTGGCCTGCATGTTTCCTGTAGCTGGCAGCACCTATTCTTATGCCTATGTGGCTTTCGGTGAACTGATTGCCTGGATAATTGGCTGGGATTTAATGCTTGAATATATGGTTTCAGCTAGCGCTGTGGCCTCTGGCTGGTCCGCGACTTTTGTGGGCTTGCTGGAAACAGCCGGAATTCATTTACCTAAGGCTCTGGTTACAGCTCCTTTAGCTGGAGGAATAGTCGATCTTCCGGCCATTATTATTGTTCTGATAATTACCTGGATTCTCTACATTGGCATCAGAGAAAGTTCAACCACAAATAATATTATTGTCGTGATAAAAATTGCGGTTATCTTGCTCTTTGTTTTTCTTGGCTTTTCCAGGGTCAATCTGGATAATTTCCGCCCCTTCGCTCCTTTTGGCTGGAAGGGGATTATGTCCGGCGCAGCTATTATCTTCTTTGCTTATATTGGCTTTGATGCTGTTTCCACGGCGGCTGAAGAAACCAAGAATCCAAAGAGGGATGTTCCCCTGGGACTGATGCTCTGTCTGGCTGTCGTCATCATCCTTTATGTCTCTGTCGCCTTTGTTCTGACGGGCATGGTTCCCTATAAAGAAATTGACCTTGAAAATGCTCTGCCTGCAGCCCTGGCTCGCTATGGTATTCGCTGGGGTGGAGCCCTGGTGGCCACAGGCGCTATCGTCGGCATGATCTCAACGCTAATCATTACCATTTATGGCCAGGTCAGAATCTTCATGGTTATGGCCAGAGATGGCCTGCTTCCGGCCTCTTTTTCCCGGATTCATCCGGTGCACAAAACTCCTCATATCTGCACCTGGATAACCGGAATAATTACGGCCTTTATTGCTGGCGTCTTGCCCCTTTCCATGATTATTGACCTGGTTAATATCGGCACCTTATTTGCCTTCATTATTGTTTCCCTGGGAGTAATAATTTTGAGGAAAACCAGGCCTGACCTGGAACGCCGTTTCCGCGTCCCCGGCGTCCCCTTTACCCCGCTGATCACGATAGCTTTCTGCTTTTATCTTATTGCCAGCCTCCATCTTACGACCTGGCTTCGCTTTGCCATCTGGCTTCTGGCCGGATTATCTATTTATTTCCTTTATGGCCTGAAACACAGCCAGCTCCAAAGGGAATATCAATTGAAGCCTCATCGATCCCCTTGAAGGCTAATTGATTCAGATAAAATTTCTCTCAGTTTAATTGATTTAATTTCCGCGAGAACAGAATAAATTATCCCGGAAACTTTTAAGTCATATCTTTCGAGAGGCAATTCTGCTTGGAACCGGTTCTTTTCAAGCGAAGACGTGCTGAAAAAAGAAAAGATCCAGGCAAAAGATGGAGGCAGAAAGAGATGGCCAGATTCAACTCAAAACTTTTCTGTTGCGAAAAAAAATAATTTTTTTTATAAATTCCAAAGTAACGAAGAATCGAATAAAGGGTAAGAAGTGGCTAAAGAAATTTCGGTTCCCAGAATTCAGCCCGAAAAGGCTGAATTGCCCCGGGTTCTGGGTGTCTGGGATGTGATCAGCATCATTGTCGGGGGAGTCATTGGCTCAGGTATTTTTATCGTTCCGGCTACAGTCGCTGCCAATGTCGGCTCTCCCCTGCTTATTATGTCCGTCTGGATCTTTGGTGGCCTTCTCTGTTTTTTTGGCGCTCTGGCCTTTGGCGAGCTGGCCGCCATGTTTCCTCAGGCCGGCGGTATGTATATTTACCTTCGCGAGGCCTATGGCTCTCTTCTTTCCTTCCTCTTCGGCTGGACTCTCTTTCTGGTCATTGACTCCGGGGCGATTGCCACTCTGGCTGTAGCTTTTTCCTCCAAATATCTACCCCATTTTCTCCCCCATCTCTCCTTCATTGCCACGAAGCTTATTGCCATTGGCCTGATTATCTTTCTGGCCATCGTCAATTATGTCGGGGTCCGCTGGGGAGCTCTGCTTCAAAACATCCTGACTTTAATCAAATTTGGTGCCATTGTCGCTATCTGCGCCATCGTCTTCACCCTGGCCAAGGGCAATGTAGTCAACTGGGTAAAACCGGCGCCGACTTTTTCTTCCGATATCATTGGTAAATTCGGCCTGGCTCTGGTGGCCACCCTCTGGGCTTATAAAGGCTGGGAAAGTTCTACTTTCAGTTCAGGCGAGGTTAAAAATCCCCAGCGCAATCTTCCTCTGGGGTTGCTCGCCGGGACTCTCGTTGTCATCGGCATTTATCTTCTGGCTAACCTGGCCTATCTTTATGCCTTCCCTTCAGAGCAGATGGCCCGCAGCAACCGCATCGCGGCTGATGTGATGAATTTTGCTGTTGGCGCCTGGGGAGCTTCTCTGATTTCTCTTATTATTCTTTTCTCCATTACGGGGGCGGCCAATCAGAATCTACTTTGCAGTCCCCGGGTCTATTTTGCCATGGCCCGGGACGGCCTTTTTTTCCGTAAGGTGGCTGCTGTCCATCCGCGCTTCCTGACGCCCCATGTTTCCATCATCATCATGGCTATCTGGAGCTCAATCTTAAGTCTTTCGGGCACCTTTGAGCAGCTTTTCACCTATGTTGTTTTCGGTCAGTGGCTTTTCTTTGGTCTGACAGTGGCGGCAGTCATCGTTCTCCGCCACAAAAAACCTGACCTTCCCCGTCCTTATAAGACCTGGGGTTACCCGATAACACCTATTTTCTTTATCCTGGCTTCTCTTTATATTTCCATTAATACGCTGGTTAAAGAATTCTGGAATTCTTTTGCTGGCCTGGCCATTATCTCCCTGGGCATACCAGCCTATTTCTTCTGGCACGCCCGCCGTCAATCAAAACCAGAGAATTAAAGCTAAAAATCTCAGAAAACTAAAAATATTCTTCCGGTGAAGAAAATGTCATTTTAAAAATTGAGGAAAAAATGAAATTTTATCGAAAAAAAGGTCTTTTGGGGAAAAAGAATTGATTCGGGCAATATGATTTAAAAACAGACAATATGATTTCAGAAATGGTGATGGTGAGGGCGATATTTTTTGTGTTTAAAAAACTAATCTTAATCTTAAGAACTTGATTGGATTTGATTAATCTTTATTTCAGGAATAACCAGAGGCAGGCCAGAAGACCAATCATAAAGCGATAGAAAGCAAAGAGGTTCAAGCTATGATTCCTGAGATAGCCAAGAAACCAGCGAATAGCCACGAGAGCCACGACAAAGGAAACAACAAATCCGAGACTCAGAGGCAAAATCTGATAACGAAAGGAGATGAGAACGGCTCTTGATTTATAAAGGTCAAAGGCGGCGGCGCCCATGATGGTGGGAATGGCCAGGAAAAAGGAGAAAAAGGCAGCTTCTGAACGGCGATACCCGAAAAGCATCATGGCTAAAATAACTGCTCCGGCCCGTGAAACACCCGGGAAAAAAGCTAAGCCCTGAAGGCTGCCGATTATCAAGGCTTCATGAAATTTTAACGAATTTATGGTTCTGGTTAACTTAATCAGCCCGCGACGAACCAGAAACTCAAATAGCAAAAAAAGGAAGCCCATAAAAATAAAGATATAAATCTGGCCCGGGATATACATCATGAAGATATTTTTAATTGGTCCGTAAAGGCCGATGCCCAGAAGAGCGGTAGGAATAAAAGCCAGGGCTGTTTTCGCCACTAAATCAAAGCGGGAAAAAATTTCCCGGCGATAATTCCAGATAACAGCCAGAATGGCCCCACTCTGAATAAATATTTCAAAAAGCTTGGTATATTGATTTAGAGGAATATTAAGTATCTGGCTAGTCAGAAGGAGATGAAAAGTGGAGGATACAGGCAAAAATTCCGTTAAACCTTCGACGATGCCCAGAATCAGAGCCTGCCAGCCAGTAAGGCTTTCCATCATGGGGTATGTTTCTAATTCAAACTTAAAAAGGATAACAGTTTACTTTACTCATAAATTTTTTTCCAGCAAAGCCAGATCAGCTTCCAAAAAGGTGATTATCTTCAGATATATTTTTCATGATTTTATCCAGATAAAAAATCTTTATAAAGCCATCCCTCAGTTTAATCTCCAATTTTCCAGGATCAAGGTGCGCTTTATTTAATTGATTGAATTCAGACATGATAAAAAATGGAATTCACGACGAGCTTTTTTCACGATGTTTTCTGGTTCTACCTTCCTTCTCGTTAGCAATTTATCGTCTGAAATAAAGTCCTCTCAGATCACCCCATGTCCTGACATCACCTCTCTCCCCTTCTTTATTTAAACAGATCAAGCCCGACGATAATTGGGGACCAACAAGCGATGAATTTTGGGTTTCATCTGGGAGAAATAAAATTCTTTTAAAATGACGTCCTGAGTTATCTCATCTGGAAGTCAAGTTTCGACCAACAGGTTCGGGCTAAAAAAATTACGAAATTTTATTCCGAAGGAAAGAGCCAAGATAGGCCATGTCAATTTTTGTTCGCAAATTAACCATCGTAAACTCTCCATTTTTAGCTCCTAATTAGCCGCTAACATTTGTTCCTGCTCTAATAAAGGACCCAGCTTATCAGCTTTGATATAAGCAT
>Ga0123519_10006619_pt1 | contig 18125 bp, 15 predicted proteins | sample YelNatPaOPRAMG02_FD_87396 | JGI IMG/M metagenome (GOLD analysis project Ga0123519, IMG submission 87396) | Hot spring microbial communities from Yellowstone National Park - Yellowstone National Park OP-RAMG-02 (version 2) | ecosystem: Environmental > Aquatic > Thermal springs > Hot (42-90C) ... | reverse complement strand
TTCTGGTGGCAATCGCCGGATGGTTCGAGGGTGCTCGCGTATCAGCACGGTCACTACGACCTCGGCGTAGAGGAAAACGAGCTCGAAAAGACGGCTGTTGGTTTCAGCAAGCTGGCCGGGATCAATGATTACATGCGCGTGTATGGAGTGGGGGATCATGGCGGAGGCCCGACACGAGCACAGCTCGACACGGCAAAGAAGCTCCAGGCTCGCACCGACTATCCCAAAGTAATGTTCGATACCGCAAAAGGTTACTTCGATACTGCCGCGGCTTCGGGCAAGCAATTTCCGGTTGTCGATACTGAGCTGAACCCCATTTTCGAGGGCTGTTATACTACCCACTCCGATATAAAGAAGTGGAACAGGGAATGCGAGAACTGGCTTGTGACTTCCGAAGTGTTCTCGTCGATTGCATCTAATTACGGGATGAAATATCCCGGCGATGAGTTCCTGCAATCCTGGCACGATACCTGTTTCAATGAGTTCCACGATATCCTCTGCGGCAGCGCAATCCATGGCGCGTATACCTATGCTAAGCAGCTCAGGGACGAAGCTGTTGGCCAGGCCAAAACAACGCTCGATACTTCACTAAAGACGCTTCTGCCGCGAATCAACACGCATGGCGACGGCGTTCCGATTGTCGTGTTCAACCCGCTCTCATGGCCGAGGACCGATGCGGTGGCGGTTTCATCACCATTCCCAGATGAAGACACTCATGTGCGGATCACCGATGAAACCGGCGCATCATATCCGGGGCGAACTCTCGGTGATATTCTCTGTTTTACTGCTCGCGATGTGCCTGCATTGGGTTACAAGGTCTTTTGGGCAAGCCGCAGCAAGACTCCGGTGGGAAGCGGAGTTTCATTCGATGGGCCGGTTATAGCGAATCAATATTTTCGTGTAAGGATCGATCCGCATCTTGGGGTTATCACCGGGATTTTCGATAAGCTCAACAACCGGAATGTGATGGTTCCGCGTGAATATTCGGATGTGCTGCAGATTTTGCTGGAGAGTTCCGGTGAAATGTCCGCGTGGGGCTTAGGGAAATTCGTTGGAGGAGATGATCTGATAGGTGGCAGCGAGGTCGTTCGTATGGATGCGGGACCTGCTAAAGCTACCGTCGTTTTCGATCATAAATATGGCCAGTCAACCTTCACCCAGGAAATCACTCTCTATGACAGCGTTCCGCGCATCGATATTCGTCTGACGGCGGACTGGCGCGAGCCCTGGACGAAGGATAAACCCACCCCAATGCTCAAAGCCGCGTTCAGGGCCGATCTTAAAAATCCGAAGGCAACTTTCGAGATACCTTTCGGCAGCATCGAGCGTCCGGCTGACGGTCATGAAGTAGTTGCGCAGAAGTGGGTCGATATCTCCGATGCCGATTACGGTTTGAGCCTGCTTAATGACAGTAAATACGGCTTTGATGTTAAAGGAAATACGATTAGGATATCGCTTTTGCGCTCACCAAACCGCCCCGATCCAACCCCAGAATACGGTGTATACGAGACCACTTATTCTATGTATCCGCACAAAGGTGACTGGCGGGAGGCGGGCACCGTGCGCCGTGGTTATGAGTTGAATCAGCCGCTGATAGCGCGGGTCACATCTTCACACTCCGGTGAGCTGCCCGCATCGAAATCTTTTCTTTCAATATCCGCATCGAATGTAGTCGTTACGGCACTTAAAAAGGCTGAAGACGACGATAACCTGATTCTCAGGTTCTACGAAACCAACGGACAACCATGCATAGCTGAGGTCCATACGAGCATTCCCGTGAAGTTCGTTGCCGAGACTGACCTGCTGGAAAGACCGATTGGCCCTAAAGAGCCTGCGGTGAACGGAGCGTTCCCAGTAAAAGCAAGCAAATATGCGATTAAGACATATAAGCTGTATCTGCGGTAGATCCGCGCAAGGAGGTTGGTATGCGTTCCCGATTGTTAGTAAGCTTGGTAATGGTCATTGTGCTGTTTATAGGTTCGGCGGTATATGCGGCAGTGGGCACACCCACTGCTCAAACTCGGCTCGATATCCTTAACAGCATCGTGCACCCCGTCAAATTCCACTGGCGATACAAGACCGGTGACACGCCCGGCGCCGAATCTCCCACATTCAACGATTCGTCATGGAAATCCAGAGATGATGACTGGTTCGATTGGGGAGAGGATGGCTTTTGTTGGATTAGAACCAGTATAAAGATTCCGGCCATGGTCGGTGGTATGAGCATATCAGGAAGCCGGATTACATTCAAATGCGGCATAGATGACGACGGTATCATCTATGTTAACGGCAAAGAAGCTCAGAAGTTTCATTGGGATCAGGGAAGCGTTGTTCTTGCGCAGAGCGCAAAGCCTGGTGAGACATTCAGCATCGCTATCAAAGGCATAAATACGATGGCGAGCGGGCGGTTGATGTTCGCCGAGCTCGAATTCTCTAATTTAAGCAGCGTAATGGGTGAGGTCAATACGTTTCTTACCGCCTATGATCGCGCGAAGGGCCTTTGCAACGCGGCTGGTAAGGTAAAAAGCACTCCGTATGTGGAGATTATGACTCAGGCTGCAGAGCAGGTAGATACCGATGCACTGCTGGCAGGTAACAAAGATGCGTTCATCACCTCTCTTAAGAAGAGTGAAGACAACATAAAGCGTGTAGATGAACTGCTAAAAGACGTCACTGTCTATATGGTCGCGCATGCTCATATCGATATGAACTGGCTGTGGGAATGGCCGGAGACAATAAGCATCTTCAAGCATGATTTCGCCACGATGACGAATTTCATGGAGCAATATCCCGGCTTTATCTTTTCGCAGAGCCAGGCGCAGGCTTACTTATCCACACAGGAAAATGCTCCAGAGACTTTTGCGAAGATGAAAGAGATGGCGAAACGCGGACAGTGGGATCCTTCCACTGCTACATGCTGGGTCGAGGGCGATTTGAATATGCCCAGCGGAGAAGCGATCGCGCGCTCTATACTCTACGCTAAACGATACATTATGAGCGAATTTGGCATAGAACCGACTGTCTGCTGGGAGCCGGATACTTTCGGGCATGCTTGGACTATTCCGCAGATCCTTGTGAAGAGCGGAGTGAAGTATTACTACTTCATGCGCCAGGGACCGGGACAGCCTTTGTTCTGGTGGCAGGCGCCTGACGGATCGAAAGTCCTCGCATATAACTTCTACGAATACTGGGGGCGTGTGAGTGAGAACCAGACCGCCGAGCGCGCTCTCGAGTTTGCATCGAAAACCGGTGTCCCTGCTTATATGCACATATACGGTGTCGGTGATCATGGCGGTGGTCCGAGTAAGCAGATGATCGATACGATTATCGACCTGGAGCATAAGGACAACTACGCGAATGTAAAGTTCAGCAAGGCAAGCGACTACTTTGAATCGGCATTGAAGTTGAAGCAGGATTATCCGGTTGTTAATGCCGAGCTAAATCCGATTTTCCAGGGTTGCTATACTTCCCATGCCGATGTGAAGCGTTGGAACCGGGAATGCGAGAATATCCTGGCTCCTGCCGAAACATTCGCCGCGATTGCCACCAATTGCAAGTTCGCTTACCCGACCAGGGACTTCGTAAACTCCTGGCGCAAGACGTGTTTCAACCAATTCCACGATCTTATGGACGGCACCGCTATCCACAGCTCATATGTATATTCGGGCAAGCTTCATGACGAGGTGATGGCGCAGGCTAAACAGACTATCGACGCGTCCTTAAGCGCCCTCGACAAGCAGATAAAGACGATTGGTAAAGGCGTGCCGGTAGTGGTATTTAACCGCCTGTCCTGGCCGAGGACCGATACCGTCAGCGTTGCATCGCCTTTCAGTGGTGGAAGCGAGTATGCGAAAGTAGTAGATGATGCCGGTAAATCATATCCGGCGCAGATAATAAACGGTAAATTGTATTTTACCGCCAGGAATGTTCCTGCGACGGGATACCGGGTGTTTTGGGTAAGCCAGGTAAACGCGCCGGTCACGGCAGCTATCAGAGCTGATGGCACGATGCTGGAAAACCAGTTCTTCCGCATCCAGATAAACCCAACCAGCGGAGCGATAAGCAGCATATACGACAAGCTGAACCAGCGCGAAGTGCTCGCGCCGGGTGGATCTGCTTCGCTTTTGCAGATACTCACGGAAGGCCCCGAGGGTGGAAACGCCTGGAACTTCACGCAAATCCAGAAGACTGAGGATATAAATAAGGCCGCGGGAGTCACGCTGCTGGATAAAGGTCCCGCGCGAGCGAGCATTACTGCCGAGTATACCTATGATAAATCGAAATTCCAGCAGGAAATTACGCTTTGGGACGGTGTCCCGCGCATAGACATTCACTTAAAAGCCGACTGGCAGGAACAGTGGGACCATAATCCCACTCCCATCCTGAAAGTCGCGTTTCAGACTGCGGTAAAGAACGGCAGGGCTTTCTTTGAGATCCCGTTCGGAAGCATCGAACGCCCTGCGAATGGGGCTGAAGTCGTTGCTCAGAAGTGGATCGATCTTTCCGGTTCCAATTATGGCGTGAGCCTTCTCAATGACTGTAAATACGGGTTCGATATCAATAACAACGTGATGCGAGCCACGCTGCTGCGATGCTCTAATCGTCCTGACCGTATACTTGATAAGGGCATGAACGAGATGACTTACTCGATTTACCCTCATAAGGGTGATTGGAAGTCAGCGGGTACGGTCAGAAAAGGATATGAGCTTAATGAGCCTTTAATAGCAAGGGTAGAAACACCCCATACAGGATCGCTCAGCTCATCCCGGTCGTATATCTCTATCTCGCAGCCCAATCTCGTTGTGACTGCCTTCAAACAGGCCGAAGATGACAATTCGCTTATTCTGCGGTTCTATGAGACGGAAGGTAAAGCCTGTAATGCAACTGTAACAGTAAATATGCCGGCGAAGGCTGTTGTGGAGACGGATATGCTCGAAAGGCCTATCGGCAAGCCACTGCAGCTCAGGAACAAGACATTCAATACAGCCGTAGGAAAGTATGAAATAAAGACATATAAGCTGATCAGGTAAGATAGCAGCGTCATACTGGATGTCGGTTTAGTATGACGCTGTTTATAATACAAAATGCAGCTCACATTGTTTCGGGAAATCTTATCCCGCAACTTAATCGCAATTGGTATAAGCAGGAGAAAGCTGTTGGGTTATCTGTACCTTGCCCTGTCGACGATCGTGGTTACCGGTTGGGCTTTGGGCTATAAGATCGTGGTAAAGCGATGCGATGAGATCCGGTCGGTAAACCTGTGGGTATATATAGGCGCGACCACGGTAATGTTGATCTACTTCATCGCCAGCGGGCATAAATACAACTCGACTGCGGCGTGGCTCGGGTTTGCTACCGGGTTCAGCACGTTCGTAGCTACGATCACGTTCTTTTATCACATCAGGACCGGTGTGCTTGCGGTTTCATGGACGGTTATCGGGCTTGCGGTAGTGTTTCCCGTAGCTGCGTCGATTATATTCTGGCACGAGCAGCCATCTCTCAAGCAGTGGATAGGGCTGTGTTTGATACCGATTGCGCTGATTCTATGCAACCCCGGGAACGGAAAGGCAGCCTTGCCGGAATGAGCCTGCTTCTGCTGATCATCTCGTTTATGTTTACCGGCTTCAATTCGATCTCCAACCGCGCGCTGGTTGCGTTTGGGCTGGGTGATTATAGAGCCTTGTATTGCCTGGGATTCTGGGGTGGTGGTGTCATCCTCGGGTTTATCATTCTTGCAATCAAACGCCACGAATTTCGCAAGAAAGACGCATTTCTCGGCATCGTAATGGGAGCTACCGGAGCGACAGCTATGGTCTTCCTGTTGATGTCTCTTCAAACCGTAAAGGGCGTGGTGGTGTTTCCGGTGAGGAGCTGCGGGAACGTATCGCTCACCGCTGCCATATCTTACTTTCTGTGGCGTGAGAAAGTAACTCCACGGCAGTGGCTGGGAATTGCGTGCGGAGTGCTGGTGATATATCTGCTTCTCTGATATACGAAGATCGGGGCGGACGATGGAGGTGGTCGTCCGCCCCATTATCCGGACGGGGTTATGTTCGCGACCGTCAGGCAAGCTATCATATTTAAGATCCGTGCCGTGTAATTGCAGTTGTCTCCGCGTGCACCACAGCACGGATCGCTGGGGGAAACCGTCGCGAAGCCTGATCCCGTTACCGCGCTCGTCAGATGCGGCTAACCCACCCAGGCACTCGCACCTGTTCTATACCCACTTAGCAGCCAGCCGAAGCATTGTGTGGTGGAATGTTAGGAATCGAAGTGGGAATGGGTATACCACTGTGTCCCGAAGTGGGACATCTTTACCTAAAGTGTACAGGGGTGGTATACGGTGTTCTCGGGCTGCTTTATTCATAGCGTGGATGATAAGAGCCGTTTTTCGATGCCGGCGAAATTTCGAAAAGCGCTGTCGGAGACATTTATACTAACCAAAGGACCCGATGGGTGCCTGTGGGCTCTTACAAAAGAGCAATGGCAGATCATACTTTCAAAAGCCGTTAAATCGGTCGCAATACAGCGTTTTTTTGTCGCGTCGGCAATTGAATGTGCGCTTGCTCCCAAGGGGCGCTGTCTGCTGCCCGATAACCTCCGCAAACACGCTGATATAAAACCCGGCGAGGAGATAGCGGTAGTCGGTCTAAGAAATCGCGTAGAAATATGGAGCGCGCGCAGGTGGGAAGCCGCGAACTCTCAGATAACCAGCGAGCGTATACAACAGGAGCTTCCTGAATTCTTTTTGCTCTGATTCCGAAAGGGAAATGCCGTTACAGCACGAAATTTGTGTCAGCGGCTGATCTGTAGACCGCTTGCTCGATTGACATGAGAGGCCATCTGTGATATTGTACGTACACTTTTAGAGCAAGATTTCGAGTCGATGGGGAAGCTGCGGGAAGAACCCGACGTTTCCCTTTTTATACATATATAGCAGGACATTTAATGGATATCCTCAAAGTTTTCAGCGCCAATGAACGTGAAATAAAGCGGTTCCGCAAAGTGGTCGAACAGATCAACGCCCTCGAGCCTTCGATGAAGGCTCTCTCCAACGAGCAGCTTCGCGCCAAAACTGATGAGTTCAAGCAGCGTTATCAGGAGAGCATCAAGGATGCTGAGAACTTCGAAGGCGTCGAGCTAAAGAAGCACTGCCTGGAGAAACTCAACGAGCTCCTGCCTGAAGCTTTTGCTGTCGTTCGAGAAGCGAGTATACGCACTCTGGGGATGAGGCACTTCGACGTCCAGATGATCGGCGGAATGGTTCTCCACCAGGGCCGAATCTCCGAGATGAAAACCGGCGAGGGTAAAACGCTCGTCGCAACCCTGCCGCTCTATCTCAATGCGCTTACAGGACGCGGAGCCCATCTGGTCACCGTTAACGATTATCTCTCCAAGCGTGACGCAAGGTGGAACGGACCGATCTTCCATTTCCTTGGCTTAAGTGTCGGTTCGATCCACGGCCAGAGCGCGGAAACCGGAGATGTGGGAAGATCGTTCATTTACGATCCTGAGTATATACCTGAAGACGCTAATGAATGGGAACACCTGCGGCCGATCACTCGAAAAGAAGCATACGCCTGCGATATTACCTACGGCACTAACCACGAGTTTGGATTCGATTATCTGCGTGATAATATGGCGTTCAGCGCGGATGAGCTCGTTCAGAGAGACCTGCACTATGCTATCGTGGACGAGGTCGATAGCATTCTGATCGACGAAGCCAGGACTCCGCTTATTATTTCCGGTTACGGCTATCGCTCCAGCGATATGTATTACAAAATGGACCGTATCGTCCGTAGGCTGGTGAAGGATAAGGACTACACCGTCGATGAAAAGGCCAAGTCGGCGATGCTTACCGAAGAAGGTACTCATAAAGTCGAGGAGCTTACCGGCTGCGGAAACCTCAGCGATCCCGAAAACCTGGAAACAAACCAGTATGTAAACGCCGCTTTGCAGGCGCATGGGATCTGGCGCAAAGATATCGACTACGTTGTTAAAGATGGGCAAGTGATCATCGTCGACGAGTTCACCGGTCGATTGATGTTCGGTCGCCGGTGGTCCAACGGTCTGCACCAGGCCGTTGAGGCTAAAGAAGGCGTTAAGGTAGAGGAAGAAAACCAGACCCTAGCGACTATCACTTACCAGAACTTCTTCAGGCTCTATGATAAGCTGGCCGGTATGACCGGTACGGCTAAGACTGAAGAGGAAGAGTTCCGTAAAATATATGCTCTGGATGTAGTCGAAATTCCTACCAACAGACCTGTCATAAGAAAAGACGTAGCCGATGTAGTTTACAAGACCGAAGAGGCAAAATTCCGCGGTATAACACTGGAACTGCTCAAGGCACACTCGCGCGAGCAGCCGGTACTGGTAGGAACACGCTCAATCGAAGTTTCGGAACGTGTAAGCGAACGATTGCTCTCCGAACGCCTGCAACTTTTAGCGGCTACTATCATATTGCGTGACCGGCTCGAAAAAGCGAATGATATTAACGGCGATGAGAAGAAAGATCTCCACACGCTGCTGAATACGAAGTTCGAAATGCTGGACATTCACAAGTTCGGGCGGCTGGCGAAGCGACTGGGCGTAGAGCTGGATATGCTCAGCGATGCGAACATCAATGCGCTGATGAGCATTCTTGAAATTAGTCCCAGAGCTAAGGAAAAGCTGCGCGAATCGCTCAAGGACGGAATCGTTCATAACATATTGAACGCTAAATTCCATGAAATGGAAGCAGAGATCATCTCGCAGGCCGGTCGTAGAGGCGCGGTAACGATCGCTACTAACATGGCTGGTCGTGGTGTAGACATTATCTTGGGCGGTGTGAAGCTTGCTCAAGCTGATGAAGAAGAGCTCGAAGAGGAAGAAGGTCTGCACACTGAGTTCGATGTATCGGATCTCACCTGGGATTTCGATTCCTGGAAACAGAATAATCCGGATAAGTTCGACAGCGCATCTCCTGAAGCGTTGGACGTTATCATGCGCGGCGGACTATACATCATTGGTTCGGAGCGCCACGAAAGCAGGAGAATCGATAACCAGCTCCGTGGTCGATCGGGCCGACAGGGTGACCCTGGCGTAAGTAAGTTCTTCGTTTCGCTTGAAGATGAACTCTGGAGATTATTCGGCGATAAGTCGAATTCGTTCCTGCTGGGTGGCTGGCAGGAGGATCAGGCTATCGATGCAAAAATCCTCTCCAAGATGATCGAGCGCGCTCAGAAGAAAGTCGAACTGCACCACTTCGATGCACGTAAACACGTTCTCGAAGAAGACGAAGTGATGAACGTGCAGCGCGAGACTATCTACAGCCAGCGCCGCCGGATATTGCAGGGCGCCGATCTTCGTCCGACGGTTATCGGTTATCTCCACGAGACAATGAACAGCGCTATCGGTATGTTTTGTCCTGAGAGTATGCATCAGAGTGAATGGGACACCGATGGTTTATTCAACTATGTAAATGAGATCCTTCCGCTCGAACTTATTGTCAAACCCGCGGAGCTTAAGGGCCGCAGGCGCGAGGAACTGCAGGACCTGCTCGATGAAATCGTAGAGAAGACTTACGAACTTAAGGAGCAGGAAATCGGGCCCGAGCTGATGCGCGATATCGAGCGCCATGTTGCTCTCGATCTGATCAACCGCAAGTGGATAGATCACCTCGACGCGATGGATTACCTGCGGCAGGGCATTCACCTCAGAGGTTACGCGCAGAAGGACCCGATTGTCGAGCTAAAAAGAGAAGCTTACGATCTTTTCCAGCAGATGCTTACGAGCATCCAGGACGATATGGTCAGAATCATGTATCGGGTTCAGACCAAAGAGCCGCCAAAACGCAGGCGTATGACATTTGATAATGTTGTGGAACTCGCTGCTGATGGACCTGTCGGAATGGGAGATGGTGGCGACCCAGGCGCTATGGCGCGAGGGCACGCCGCTCCTAAGTCTGCATCAGGCTCGAAGAAGATCGGTAGAAATGATCCCTGCCCATGCGGCAGTGGTAAGAAATTCAAAAAGTGCTGCCTTGGTAAGATCGAAGGCCAGCTCTAAAGGGAATCACAATTGCTTAGAGACGTATTAGATCGTGTAGGAGAACTGGAAGTATCACTCGAAGAGTTGGGAGGGCATCTTTGACCTCGCCGGTAAGCAGGCGGAGATAGCCAGATTAGAAGAACTCTCGGGTACACAGGGTTTTTGGGATGATGCATCAGAGGCGCAGAAGACGCTGAAGAAGCTGAGCAGTCTCAAAACGACCATAGATCCTATTGTGGGACTTATGGACAGATTAGAAGACCTGAAAGTACTTGCTGAGCTTGTAGATGATGAAGAGGGCGAAGATGCGCGCGAAGTCCGCTCGGAACTCGCGCAAGTCGAAGATGCTTATGAGCGCCTCGAACTCGAAACCTTGCTCTCAGGTGAGCATGATTCAGCGAATGCGATAGTGGAAATTAACGCAGGAGCGGGTGGAACCGAAGCCTGTGATTGGGTGGATATACTTCTACGGATGTATTTGCGCTGGGCGGAGCGCCGGGGTTATCGGACCGAGATCCTCAACAGTGTGCCCGGAGATGTGGCCGGATCAAAGAATGTGACCGTTCTTTTCGAGGGAAGAAACGCCTACGGTTACCTCAGAAATGAACGGGGTGTTCACAGGCTCGTGCGCATTTCACCGTTCGATGCGAATAAACGGCGTCATACCTCGTTTGCCGCGGTCGACGTGATCCCACAGATCGAGGACGATGTAGATGTGGACATTAATCCGGATGATCTGCGGGTCGATACGTATCGTTCGAGCGGCGCCGGGGGCCAGCACGTCAATAAGACTGATTCAGCCGTCCGTATAACGCATATTCCAACCGGAATCGTGGTTTCGTGCCAGAACGAGCGCTCTCAGCATGCCAACCGCGATAATGCGATGAAGGTGCTTGCAGCCAGGCTGGCCGAATTGCAGCGCGCCGAAACAGAACAGCGGCTTGCGGAACTCCGCGGCGATATGCGCGCGATAGAGTGGGGAAGCCAGATGCGGTCCTACGTCTTCCAACCGTATACGATGGTGAAAGATCATCGTACCGGTCATGAGACGGGTGATGTAGTGCGGGTGATGGACGGTGATATAGACGATTTTATCCAGGCAAGCCTTAAAGCCGTCCCAAGCGCCGTTTAAATATAAATAAACCGGTAACAGCTTTCATATATGGAACTTGCGTCTCATGATTGCGTCTGTAGTAGTAGAACCAACTAATGACGCGGAGTGCCGCATGAGTAAAACAAACACAAGAATATGGACTGCGTGTATGCTTGCAGTGGTTGTGATGATAGCCGTTCCGGCAGTGTGCGGCATTAGCGCACCGGTGCAATCGGCCAGCGCGGCGCCCCTGGGTAACAAAGAACCCGGTAAAAGTGAGACTGCTGTTGGCGATCTTGTGGCTGATTCATTCAGAAATGCGATGGGCTCAGATATTGCATTTGTAGCCGCGAGCGATCTGAAGCCAATTGAAATCCCTCTTACATCATCCAAGATCGGCGCGGAAGCTATTATCACTCTTCTTGGCTATCCCGAGGACACTCTTGCAGTACTCTCGCTCGATGGCTCCGCGATTCGCCAGGCGCTCGAACGTTCGGTATCGGCTTATCCTCGTTCTAACCTCGGTTATCTCCAGGTATCCGGAATAAAATTCACATTCAACCCCGGTAAAGAAATCGGCAGCCGTATCACATCTATAACAATAGGCGATCAATCTGTTTCGGACAATCAAAAATACACGGTAGCTGTTCTCAATTCACTGGCCAACGGCGCGCTTGGGTATTGGAAAGTATGGTCCGCCGCGAATATAGTCCCGAGCACGCAAAAGGAGACGGCTTCGCAGGCGCTCGAATCATATTTCCAGGCTAACTCCAAGCTCGATTACGGCACGCTTACTCGCATATCTACGGTTAAGTAAGGTGAAATACGGCATCATCTCCGATATCCACGGCAACCTCGATGCTCTCGATGCTGTGCTGGACAGGCTCGGAAATGTGGACGAGATCATTTGCCCGGGAGATATAGTCGGCTATGGTCCTGATCCCAACGAGTGCTGCCGGAAGCTGCGCTCATTAAGGCGCCCAGTAGTGATTGGAAACCACGACGCCGCGATTACCGGGCTTATGGACCTTTCCTGGTTCAATCCCGCTGCCTATGAAGCGGCGTTATGGACCCGCGATACGCTCGACGAGGACAATTTACGCTACTTATCCTCACTCCCAGCTAAGTATTCGACTGAAGAATTTTTACTCGTCCACGCTTCTTTGAACAATCCGATGGAATTCCACTATATCCTGTCCCCGAGCATGGCACGGCCTTGTTTTGAAGAAATGAGCGATTATACGCTATGTTTCATCGGCCACACGCATATAAGCGAGATATTCGTCCAGCGAATCGGCGAAAATGGGGTGGATGAACTGTTCTTTACACGAGGTGGTAAATTCGACTTGAGGTCGGGTTTCAGGTATATTGTAAACTGTGGCAGCGTAGGGCAGCCGCGCGATGGTAATAAAGACGCGGCGTGCGGTATTTTTGATTCCGAAGCGAACTCGATCGAGATCATTCGCGTGCCATACGATATCGGCGCGGTCCAGGCTAGAATGCGCGGAGCGGGCTTGCCGCAGTCTCTTGTCAGCCGGCTCGATTGCGGAGAATAATCAGGTGCATTTAATGAAACACCATTTAGTAAGCGTTAAACTACCTCTTCTAGTTGTCATTTGTTCTCTAGCTCTCGGTTTGACTACGGGCTGCTCATCGAGCATACCTGAATTCGACCAGAGCCGTGCTTTTGGGTTCCTTAAGCAGCAAGTGGATTTTGGTCCGCGCTACCCTGGCGCTCCGGCTCATATGACCACCGCTGATTTCATTGTATCGAACCTTAAACCCTATGCCGATAACGTCACGGTGCAGCAGTTTACACAAACGATAAAAGGTAAAAAGCTCGATCTGCAGAACATAATCGCATTCTTTAATCCATCGGCTAAGCACTGTGTGCTGCTCGCGGCTCACTGGGATACTCGCCCGATAGCTGATATGGAAGTGGACCCGGCGAAAGTGGCAACTCCGATTCCGGGAGCAAATGACGGCGCATCCGGGGTTGCGGTTTTGCTCGAGCTCGCGCGCGTTTTTGCCAAACAAAAACCTGATGTGGGCGTGATGATGGTTTTCTTTGATGGAGAAGATTATGCCACTATTCCTCCATCCGCCGATACGATGTTCCTGGGATCGATCTATTTCGCCAAGCACCTGCGTGAGAGCACTTCCATAGATGGAAAACCTGTTAAGCTCTCTTACGGAATTCTCCTCGATATGATCGGTGATAAAGATCTGAAAATTTACGAAGAAGGCAATTCGAACGATTCCGCGCCGGAGGTTGTAGATAATGTATGGAACACAGCCGGCGACCTTGGGTACGGCAAGCAATTTGTCCCAAGCATCAAATACAGCATCTCAGATGATCATCTCCCTTTGATCAAAGCCGGAATAAAGTGCATCGATGTAATCGACTTTAATTATGGTCCATGGCATACCCTCGATGACACGGTCGACAAGTGCTCTCCTGAGTCGCTTAAAGTGGTGGGTGATGTCATTTCTCATGTCATCTACAAGGAAAAGAAATTTTGATCGATTATCACGTCCACTCTGAACGCTCCGGCGACTGCAGAGCACCTCTTATCGAAGTCTGCCGAATGGCAGCGGCGCGAGGGCTTAAGGAGATATGCTTCACCGAGCATATAGACTTTGATCCGACTGATTCATGCTACGGCACTTTCAATTACGCTCTCTATCTCAATCAGATCGACGAAGCCCGCGGTTTATTCGGTAATGTGATGAGCATTCGCTGTGGAGTGGAGATTGATTACCAGGATAAATATCGCTCGCAGATCCGCGACTTCTTCGACGGCAAGAAATTCGATTATATAATCGGCGCCGCGCATTACGTGAATGGTATTATTCTTGAGAACCATAATCGCTACTTTCCGGGCAAAACCGCATCCGAGGCTTATATGCCGTATTTTGACAATACCCTGGCTGCGGTAGAGACCGGTCTGTTCGATTGCATTGCTCACCTTGACCTTTGCAAACGCTACGGAGTCAGGTACCTGGGTCCGTTTAACTGGGAGCCTTACAGGGAACGTATCGAAGAGATACTCAGGGCGGTGATAAGTAAGGACATGGCTCTCGAAATCAACACATCGGGCCTGCGTCAATCACCGAAGGATATTTATCCGACGGAAGGCATTTTATCCCTCTATCGATCGCTGGGAGGCAGCCACATAACCGTGGGGTCCGATTCACATAAGGTAGAAGATGTTGGCGCCGGAGTTATTCATGCGCTGGGTATAGCCCGAAATACCGGATTTAATGCAGTATCTGTGTTTACCAATCGCTGCCGTAATGAGTTGAACATTGCAGAGATGCTTGAGGCAACTGATGAATGAACAAATCACGGCCAGTGCGGATCGGAACAGGTCATGGCTGCGGCTGCCGGTTCTGGTGATCGTGCGCATTATAGCATTGATTATGTTTATCGGCAGCATAGCCGTAGGATTCCGACCGCATCCGGAAGCGATAGAAGTGTATGGGCGAATGATTGAAGCCAGGTTTCTGCTTTTCGGGCTTGCGATAGGATTAGAAGGCTCGATCACAGCTCTGCTCAGCACACGAGAATCAATACGCAAAGCAGGCGCCGGTCTGGTTCTTGTTGGTATGGCGACAGTATGGGCCGGTTTCGCTGCGAAACACTACATCAATGACCTGATCTGGCACTCTTCGAAGCTGCCGTTATCCTTTATCGGCCCTGCAATCCTGTTTGTCTGGTCTATCTATTTCTTTGCACAATCATATTGGGCCAGAACCCATACTAGCGAAGAACCGCAATAGCTTCTATCTCCACTTTGGCGCCCTTGGGCAGCGCGGCTACTTGCACCGTTGCGCGTGCGGGGGGATCTGAGTCGAAGTAAGTACCGTAGACCTCGTTCATACGCGCAAAATCTACTATATCCGTAAGGTAAATTGTAGTCTTGACTACATCGATAAATGAAAGACCTTCGGCATTGAGTATCGCTTTCAGGTTTTCCATCACCTGCTTTGTCTGAGCGACTGCGTCCACAGCCGTCATCTGCCCGGTTTGAGGATCGACCGGGATCTGCCCCGAGATGAACAGAAACCCATTCGCTTTGATCGCCTGTGAATACGGACCGATCGCCTCGGGGGCTGCTGCTGTCTTGACTACAACGCGCATGTTGCGTATCCTCCCATACTTTGGTTCGGGTGGATTATACTCCTGTATGGCGCTCGCTTGCAAGCATTTCAATCACTCAAGAACCTGGCGAAACCCCGCTCGACTTCATCGAGAAACTTCGCATGGAGCGCAGGTGTAGATGCAGCAATGATCGATTGAATATTGCCTTCTGAGCTGTCAAACAGGTTCACATCATCGAGCGCTCTACCATATCCATCCGTAACGACGCAGCCTGCCTCCTGGGCAATCAGTGCGGCTGCGGCGAAATCGTAGGGAAAAAGGCCCATTATCGATCCTGCTCCTGCTCTTTCGAAACCTGCTCTGCTTACCGGGTAGTCTTTGATCAATCGCCCTCCAACATCGACTACCGCGCTAAGCTGTCCATTTACAAGCCTGCTCAGGGAAAATGCGGTGCTGTTAAGAATAAAGAATCCGCCGCGAATACTCGAAGCGTCCACGGCATCTCCAATAATCTGCATGATCAGCGCCGCGGGACGTCCGGCTATTTCAGCCGACCATGCGGCATATTCGATATGATCGACTTCCGATCTCACAGGCACAACCTCGCTGCCGTTTCGATATACCTTTACACCAAGATTCCTTCCAGCTACAAATGCGGCATCGTCTTTGAGCTCATAAACACACCCCGCGACTACATCTCTCATTTTAACCGACGGTTTATACTCCGCCACTGCCACAGAAATCACACAGCATTCGAACCCGGCTTTGGCTCCACGTGAACCGTCAATCGGATCGATGATCAGTGCCGCTTCAGGAGTGCCGAATGTTCGCAAACCTGCGTCTTCGGTATAATATACCACTTCAAGACCGCGGCGGGTGATGAACTCCTCAACAGCATCTTCAGCGACATTGTCGATACTGAAAGTGGCATCACCGCTCGATGCCGTACCAGTCACTTTCCTTGATGCAACAGTCCCAATCAGCGGTCGAACGGCTTCTCTTATATGTGCAGCCAGTTCCATTGCAAGTTTTGAATAATCCACTTCAGATTCTCCTTACATAATGAGAAGCTCGCTATCGATAGAAATTATAAGGCAGACATCGATAAATATACCAGAGATAGCAGGGGCATATAGGCATATTGCGATATATTTTATAGATGAGTTGACGAGCAGCCAGCCATCCTGTTAAGATCAAGTCTGTAAGCTATATTTACCGTAGGGGCTCGATATCATGAAAAATATCAGCGCAAGAATATCTGTTCTGTTTTACCTGGTCATTCTAGCAATTTCTGTCATCCTCACCGGATGCGGTGGTGGAGGAGGAAGCACAAGCTCTTCCACTGGTTCACTGGAAGGTTATGTGCTGGTCCCGATTGGAAGTCAAGCTTTATCAGCAGGTACGTTTGTGGCGCTGAGCAAGGATGGAGCCCCCGCTGGTTATGAACCTCTTGCCTCAGCATCGGTACAAGCTACTATCGGTCAAAAATCGTATTCCGCTGTTACTGGCGCTGACGGTCATTTCCTGATAAGCGAGGTTCAGTGCGGAAGAGTTACAGTAAGGATTTTACCACCGGCAAATTCATTCTACCTGAACTTTACTACAACTATCGATGTCACCTCCGGAACACCGGCTCAAATTGGGCAGGGAGGACAGGTAAGCCTGTTATCAGGCAATGCGCACAGCCTTTCGACTACGATTAACTCAGTCGATACCAAGAATTGGCCATCGGTTATTCTGCATGTTACAGTCCTCGACCCAACTACCAATGCGGTAGTTATGGGAATGACTGCCGGCAATTTCAATTTACAGACCAACGGACCAGGCGTAAATATCACCGGGGTGAGTACGGAGATGACAACCGGCGCCAACCCATATCGAGTCTATGTGGTTTCCACAATAATGTCTGGTTCCAAGCCTGATTGCCTGCGAGCAGAGCTCTCTTCGACCTACAGCGGAAGAACGGGCAGCGCGGCTATGTCCGTGGGCAATTTAAGCAAGTTCTCACCCGCGGTTTCAAGCACTCAAGTTCTGCGAGCATTCAAAGATCCTAATTATGCCACCCTCTATCCCGGAAAGTGGCACGAAGGCGTCGATATATCCGCTTCGGTTGGAACGCGCGTAAATGCTGTTTCAAAGGGAAAAGTTATTGCGATTCTGCTTGCTGATCAAGATACGGGAGTTGTTGTGAAGCACCGGCTGCCCGCTCCATTTAACACAGCCGGCGGTCCCACGCAGGATATATATGTGCTTTATGGCTGCGTTAACCCGTCTGTTGCGGTTCAGGACGTTGTAGAGACAGGTCAGATGATAGGCACGATACGCAGCCATTCCAATGGCACGCATTTGCACCTGGCTGTGCGCATCGGAGATACTATCACAACAGCATGGGGTCTGGGCACTTTGGTTGGAGGAAGTATTCCCGCAGCCGATGCTTACGGACTTACCGACGGTTGGATAGACCCTGTATCTTTCTTCGCCACGAAGACGCCGGACAATGATTGGGACCCGACGAAGTCGGCGCTGTAGCATTTTACAAACGGCCTTCTTCTGGGCTTGAACTGCGTTGATCGATGCTCCATTTGAGCAGCGGAGGTGTGATAATTGTTGTTACCAGAACAACAATTACGATTGCCGATAATATTGCAGGCCTTACAACAGGTAAACCATCAATGAATAACTTACTGCCTACTGCAGCAAAAATAAGGCCGACTTCTCCTCTGGGGATCATTCCGATTCCAATTGCAAGTCGATTCAGTCGATTGCCTATTACTCCTAATCCACAAACCTGTTTGCCAAGAATGGCAGCTATAGAGAGAGCTCCGGCAAATAAGAGTATGTTCGTGTGAGCAAGCTCAGATAAAGTGACGCTTGCTCCCATGCGAACGAAAAAGATCG
>Ga0123519_10006616_pt1 | contig 18127 bp, 13 predicted proteins | sample YelNatPaOPRAMG02_FD_87396 | JGI IMG/M metagenome (GOLD analysis project Ga0123519, IMG submission 87396) | Hot spring microbial communities from Yellowstone National Park - Yellowstone National Park OP-RAMG-02 (version 2) | ecosystem: Environmental > Aquatic > Thermal springs > Hot (42-90C) ... | reverse complement strand
CTTTTCTTGCAGCTTCACGTGCTTTAGCAGCTTTAATCGCCTTTAAAATTATATTTCTTGCAATTACAGGGTTTTCTTCCAAGAAACTACTGAGGGAATCATCTACTACCGAATCTACAAGTGATTTTACATAAGTATTTCGCAGTTTAGACTTCGTCTGACCTTCAAATTGTGGGTCAGGCAATCTAACACTTATTACACAGGTCAACCCTTCTCGTACATCTTCTCCTGAAAGATTTTCTTCGGTAGGCTTTAGCAACTCTTTATTTCTGGCATAGGTGTTTATAACTCTTGTAAGTGCAGTTTTAAATCCACTAAGATGTGTTCCACCATCTATCGTTTTTATGTTATTGGCAAAAGAAAGAATAAGCTCATTAAAACTTTCTGTGTATTGCAATGCTACTTCTATGATTGTATCTTCTTTTATAGCTTTAAAATAAATAGGTTCACTGTGTAATACATTATAGGGAATGTTTAGGTCCTGAACAAAACTTTTTATCCCTCCTTCATATTGATACTCAAGTGTTTTGCCAGTTCTTTCATCTACGAAAGTAATTTTTAATCCACAATTAAGATAAGCCTGTTCTCTTAGTCTTTTACTTATTACTTCAAAATCTATATCAAGCTCTTCAAATATTTCACTGTCGGGTTTAAAAGAGATAGTAGTTCCCCTTCCAGTACTTTCTCCAATAGGAGTAACAGGACAAAGAGGCTTGCCACGCTCATATTCCTGAAAATATCGCTTACCATCTCTTTCTACTTCAATTTTCAACCATTCTGATAAAGCATTTACTACAGAAATACCTACGCCATGCAACCCACCTGCAATGCGGTAGATTTTGCCTGTAAATTTTCCTCCTGAATGAAGTGTAGTAAGCACCACTTCTACTGCTGATTTACCGATATCCGGTATTATCTCTACAGGTATACCTCGGCCATTGTCTCTTACTGTAACTGAACAATCCGGGTGTATTGTAATTTTAATTTCTGTGCATACTCCTGCCAGTGCCTCATCAATACTATTGTCTAACACTTCATAAATCAGATGATGAAGACCAGCAATCCCTGTGCTTCCAATATACATAGCAGGGCGTCTGCGAACTGCCTCCAGCCCTTCCAATACCTGAATATCTGAAGCTGTATATTCTAAATTACCAGCACATTTCATTTCACAAAAAACTCCTTACCAACAGATATTAATTTATCTTTAATCTCTAGCCTTTCTGATTCTGCATAAATCCTTACTATAGGCTCTGTGCCCGATGGCCTGATAAGAAGCCAGCTTCCATCAGAAAGCAGAAATTTAATCCCATCTAAAGTAACTACATTCTCCACCTCAATATCCGCCAACCGTTGTGGAGGAGAATTGTAGAGAAATTCAAGCTTTTGCTTTTTAATATCTTCTTCACAATGCAAATTAATCCTTTCATTATAAACAAAGCCAACATCTTCCATTATATCCTTCAAAAGTTCTCCCAACGTTTTACCTGCTTTCGCTCTTAATTCACTAATCATAGCGCAGGCTAATATGCCATCCTTCTCAGGGATATGGGTTTTCACAGATACTCCCCCACTTTCTTCTCCACCTATAAGTAAATCTCTTTCCCGCATTAAAGCTCCAATATATTTAAAACCAACGGGAGTTTCCAAAACTAGAAGTCCATATTTCCTGGCAAGTCTATCAAGCAAATGTGTCGTAGCAACAGTTCTGCCTATTGGTCCTCTCCATCCTTTATTCTCTACAAGATGATAAAGTAATAAAGCAATTCCATAGTTAGGGGAAATATATTCACCATCTTCATCAATTATACCAAACCTATCCGCATCGCCATCTGTAGCTAATCCCAGTTGAGCATTAGTGGAAAATAGTTTTTGTTTAAGTTCTGAGAGGTTTTCTTTTGATGGCTCGGGATTGCTACCTCCAAAATAAGGGTCACGCCAATTATGTATTACTTCAAATGAACATGCATTCTCTTTAAAAATTTTATCAAGGTAATCCATTGCTGTTCCATAAAGAGGGTCTATAATCACTTTAATACCAGAGTGTCTTATCATCTCCCAGTCAATAAATTGTGAAAGATGTTTCAGGTACCTTGGTGCAGGGTCAAAATAATTTATATGCGATGCATCTCCAAGAGAAATTTCTTTAGAATTTGCAATTACAGTGCGTAACTCTTTTTCTATTTGTTTTGTAATATCAGTTGTAGCTGGACCAGCATAACGAGGTATAAACTTTATACCATTATATTCAGGAGGATTATGACTGGCAGTAATCATTATTGCTCCTGCCCGCTTTCTATCCTTTACCGAATAAGCAATAACAGGTGTGGGCACATAACGTTTTGCCATTTCCGCAGGGATGCCAGCTCCCAGAAAAACCCTGGCTACTTCTCTAGCAAATGTTTCAGAGAGAAAACGTGTATCATAACCTACAACTATCCCCTGTTCCGCTATCCCTTCCTTCTTTAAATACTGTGCTATAGCCGTAGCTACTACTCTTACCTTCTCTACCACAAACTCATCTGCCATTATGGCTCTCCAGCCATCTGTGCCAAACTTAATCACAAATATCACTCCTTTTTCTTTGATAATTCGCCATTTAAAGAATTTTTCCTGTATGTGTAGGAAACCTTTTTAAAAGGTTTCCTCTACACACTTAAGTTGCTGTAGCAGTTAACCCCTTTTTTGTATTTACTTTAGTAAACGCTAAAAAATTAGCATATATAAAGGAAAAATAAATTTATGCTAGAAGTGTACTAATTATAGCATAACCATAAGACTATGGTAGCAAAAAGTTATTCTTTATTGATGATAACTTTTAGGGAATAAGATTTTTAAAATTTATAGACCTTTCTAGCGATGAGGAACTTATGTAACTAGTGGTCAAGGCAAGATTTAATTCAGTGTTTTTCGGTGTTGAAGCACTAAAAAAGAAAGTTTAGTAAACGGGTAACTTTGTTAGTTAAGAAATTAAAGTTAATTATTTTGTAATTAGAGGAGGTAAAGAGATGTTTCGGTATGCTGTTCTTGGGGCCGGGAGACAGGGAGTTGCAGCTGCTTACGATCTGGCAAAGTTTGGTGAGGCTAACGAAGTTCTTCTGATAGATATAAATTCTACTGCAACAGAAGATGGTGCCAGTTTAATAAATAAATTACTCAACAAACATATTGTTACTCCCATTCAATTAGATATTAGAAAAACTGAACAATTAATACCACTTCTGGATGGTGTCACATCATTTATTAGTGCTGTTCATTATACTTTTAATATAGCACTTGTGGAGGTGGCTATCTCTATTGGAGCAAATATGTGTGACCTGGGAGGTAATACAGAAGTTGTCAGACAGGAGCTCTTATATGATTCCAGAGCCAAGAAAGCAGGGGTAACAATTGTCCCTGATTGTGGAATGGGGCCAGGGATGAATATCTCATTAGCGTTATATGCTATGTCACTAGTAGATAAGCCACTGGAGGTATACATATGGGATGGTGGATTGCCACAGAAATCTAAGCCACCCTGGAATTATAGCTTGACTTTTAATATTGCAGGTTTAACAAATGAGTACTATGGTAATGCTTATTTTTTGCGCAATGGTAAAGTAACTGAAGTGCCCTGTTTTGAAGGTTATGAAAAGGTAAAATTCCCACCACCAATTGGAGAGCTAGAAGCTTTTGTTACCTCTGGAGGGCTTTCGACTTTGCCATGGACATTTGAGGGGAAACTTAAGCGTCTGGAAAACAAAACTTTACGTTATCCAGGTCATTGGGCAGAGTTTAAAGCTTTTGCTCGCCTCGGGTTATTAGAGCTTAAACCAATACAGGTCGGAGATGTTAAAGTAGTGCCACGAGAGGTTCTGCATGCACTACTCGAACCTCAAATTACAGAACCTCAAATTCGTGATATAGGCATAATAAGAACAAAGTGTATTGGAGAAAAAGATGGTAAACCCGCAGAAGCACTTGTGGAATTAATTGATTACTATGATGAAAAAACAGGTTTTACTGCTATGCAAAGGTTAACAGGGTGGCATGCATCTATTATTGCAATACTTTCCGCACAAAAGCAAATAAATTGTGGTGTTATACCAGTGGAACTGGCAGTTTCGGGGGGAACTGTGGTAAGAGAGGCTCGGAAAAGAGGATTTAACATCAAAGAAGAAGTTTATATTAATCCTGCTTCCACATCGCCCAACCTCATTTAAACTCTTTAATTTAGTTAACAAATAAAGGAGGATTTAATTGTGAATATTGTAACAGAAAAAGAAATTGGATTTAAAGCAGAAAAACTTTCTGATTCTACATTAGAAAATTTAAAAGAGTTTGCACTGCTTTGTCGCAGTGATATTTTAAAAATGACAACGATTGCTAATTCAGGGCATCCTGGAGGGTCGCTCTCTTCAGTTGATATTTATACTGTGCTTTATAATTGTGCAAAAATTGACCCTGCACAGCCTTTCCGTAAGGATAGAGATAGAATTGTAATCAGTCACGGGCATACTGCGCCTGGAGTATATGCAGTGCTGGGGAGAAGAGGGTTTTTCCCTGTAGAAGAAGCTTTGCTTTATTTCCGTTTTTGTGGCTCTCCTTATGAAGGACATATAGAAAAAAGTGTCCCCGGAGTAGAATGGAATACAGGCAATCTGGGGCAAGGGCTTTCGGCAGGTTGTGGATTTGCAATAGCTGGTCGCCTGCTAGGATTGGAGTTTAATACTTTTGTAGTAATGGGTGATGGAGAACAACAAAAAGGTCAAATTAGCGAAGCTCGAAGAGTTGCTATTAAATATAACCTACCACTGGTTGTAATTATAGATTATAATAAACTTCAGATAAGTGGCAGTATCTCTAGTGTTATGCCCCAAAATATAAAAGAAAACTTTCTCTCCGACCGCTGGAATGTGCTTGAAATAGATGGGCATTCTCTAGAAGAAATTTATACTGCTATCAAAACTGCTTTGCTCTCCCGGTATCCTACAGCAATCCTAGCGAATACAGTGATGGGAAAAGGTGTTTCTTTTATGGAAAACAAACACGAATATCACGGAAAACCACTTACAATTGAACAATGCCACAAAGCTTTAAAAGAGCTTGGTGTAGAAGATAATCTTGAAGAACTATTAAATAAACGCAGGGCTTTGAACTTTGCTACCATAGATTGGCAGAGTATAAAAGGACGCTATAACTCTGCCCACAAAAAAGTTATCGCTGTTACTAACACAATGGCGGAAAAAGATGCAGGTTTCTACATACCAGAAGCTAGTGTATCTATAAACACTGGTGAGCCAATTTTATATACTAAATCTCTGGATAATCGTTCTGCTTTTGGCGAGGCTCTTGCTTCCATTGCTCTAGCAAATAGAGAGTATGGTAAATTGCCTATAGCAGTGCTGGATTGCGATTTGAGTGTATCTGTAAAAACAGATAAATTTGCAAAGCTTTTCCCTCAGAACTTTTTCCAGTTTGGAATACAGGAACATAATACTGCCACAGTGGCAGGAGCAATTTCTACAACAGGAATCGTTACATTCTGGGCAGATTTTGGTGTATTTGGCATTTGTGAAACATACAATCAGCAACGTCTTAATGATATTAATAATACTAACTTGAAACTTATTTGCACTCATCTTGGGGTAGATGTAGGAGAAGATGGAAAGACACATCAATGTATAGATTATATTGGAGTGATGAGAAATCTTTATGGTTTTAAAATAATAATTCCAGCAGATGCAAATCAAACAGACAGGGTTGTGCGTTATGTAGCCACAAGAACTGGGAATTTCCTTGTTGGTATGGGGAGAAGTAGTCTTCCCATCATACTGACAGAGAAAGGAGAACCTTTCTTTGGTAAAGACTATAAGTTTTCCTATGGCAAGGGTGACTTGTTACGAGAAGGGGATGCGGCTTCACTAATTACTATAGGAACTATGACACACAAAGCATTGACAGTCTGGGAAAAGTTAGCAGAAGAGGGAATTTACATTAAGGTAATAAATATAACCTGCCCTCTGTGTCTGGATAGAGCACTGCTTATGGAAGCAGCCTACACTGGTATCATAGTTACTTACGAAGACCACAATGTAAATACTGGTCTTGGGAGTATTGTAGCAAGCTTTCTTTTAGAAGAAAATATAAAAAATGTGCGACTTCTTCGTCTTGGTATAAACCAGTATCCAGCTTCTGGGGCAGCGGATGATTTATTTAAAATATATGGACTTGATGTTGAAACAGTTAGCAAGCGCATTAAAGAGCTTATAATTAAGTAAGGGGGATATATAATAATCCCCCAAAATGCATAGTTAGAGCAGATCTACCCCAGAAAGATGGCAGAAAGTTTTAGCATAAAGCAAACTTCAATTTGGGTTAAAAAATGTAGAAACAAAAAACCCGCCCAAGAGGACTTGAACCTCCGACCTGCGGATTAGGAATCCGTCGCTCTATCCTAACTGAGCTATGGGCGGATACATTTTTAAAGAGAACCTTCCCAAGGCTACCTGTTAATAAGATTATATAAAAGTTAGTTATTTTGTCAACTCTTTTGGTAAAATTATTTTAAAACTACTACCTTTATGCAATGTACTTGTTACCTCTATTTTACCACCGTGGAGCTCTACAAGTCTTTTAGCTAACGAAAGCCCTATACCTGTTCCTCCAAACTCTCTTGTTAAACCACCATCTAGCTGACGAAAACTTTCAAATATAAGGGGTAGGCTTTCTGAAGGAATGCCTATACCTGTGTCTTTTACTACTATAACTAGAGAATCTTCTGTTTCGCTGGTAGAAATAATGACTTTGCCTTCCAGCATGTTAAACTTAATAGAATTATCTATTATAGCATCCAGAACTCTTTTAATACGAACAGCATCGCCAGTGATAAAATAAGAGTCAGCTGTAAGGTGTAAAATCACTTTTAACTGCTTAGCTACTATTTGCTTTTTAAGTTCATCCAAAATTTCTTTTATTAAACTGTGTATATCTATTTGGGTTAATTTTAATCTAATCTCACCTTTTTGGATAAGAGAAAGATCAATTAGATTTTCTATTAACTTTAACATAGCTTTCCCGTTTTCATGGATAATAAAACAGGGTTTTCTTATTTTTTCATCTAAAAAACCTAATTTCCCAAGGCAAAGCATTTCTGAAAAACCTAAAATGGTGGTAAGTGGAGTGCGGAGTTCATGGCTTATATTAGCAAGGAATTCGTCTTTTAGACGATTTGCTTCTTCTAACTTTGCAAGAGATACTTTTAAGTTTTCATAAAGTTGAGCATTTTCTATGGCAATAGCAGCTTGATTTGCCAATGCCATTAAAAATTCTCTATCTTCACGGCTGAATACACCAGTTTTTACTCTATTATCTACATAGATTACACCTATTATCTTCTCTTTTATCTTCATTGGTACACATAAAATAGAACGAATCTCTTGCAAAAGAATACTTGAGCTTTGTTTAAAGCGCTTATCCTCCATTGCATTGGTACTCAGCACTGCTTGTCCTTCTTCTGCAACTCTTCTGACAATACTTCTACTTAAATTTAATTCATCTTCAGGTATTTCTTGTTTGTGTAATTGGCGGGCAGTTTTAAATATGAGCCTATCTGAGCCTTTTTCTACAAGCACTAAAAATCCTCGCTCTGCTCTGGTTACTTCAATTACCATATCCATTACCATATCCAGAACCTTTTGAAGTTGAAGTGATGAATTGAAAAGTTGTCCTATCTGATAGAGACGGATTAATCGCTCTTCTTTCAGGGTGAGCATTTTTTAGTACTCCTTTCTTGTGGCATTATTATCTATCTACTTCTGATATTTTATAATAATAAGGACAATATATATCGGGTAAATTTAAATTAGATAAAGTAAATAATGCTCTTGCCCTGCACCCTCCTCTACAAGTGCTTAAATATTCACACTCTTTACACTGTAAATTGCCAATAAGGTTTCGCATTAAACGTAGAGATGGGTCTTCTATCCAAAGAGTTTTAATACTATTCTTTTTTATATTAAAAGCAGGTAATTTCCCTTCTAAAAAACCACAGGGGTAAAGAAAACCCTGTGAATTTATGAAACAAACCTCTGTGCCTCCAATACAACCAAAACCTTTATACAAGCCTCTACGCTTTGTTTTAAACGGGATGGACGGGAAAAGTAGCCTAATTGAAGTATGCTCTTGTAATTTCATTGCCATTCTTCTAATTCCCAAAGCTTCTTGTGGAGAAAGCATAGCATCTCTTAAAAAGAAAGCTCTACCAACCGGGAGCATAAAATCAAATCTTACAGTGCCAACTTCCAGTGACTCAGCCAGACGAACAAGTGAAGGAAGTTCACTTATATTATATTTAGAAATAATACTATGCAAAAAAATAGGTGTAGATAAGTGCTCTTTTAGTAGAGCAATTCCTTTAATAGCTCGTTTATAAGCATTTTTATTGCGAAGAAAATCATAACTTTTTTGCGAAGCTCCTGGAAAACTAATCTTTAGCTTTCGCAGTTTTACCTCTTTTAGTTCTTCTATCATTTTTGTAGTTATAACAGTAGCGTTAGTGGAAAGGGAAACAGCAATCTTCTTTTGATTGGCATACCGAATAATGCTAGACAAATCTTCCCTAAGCAGCGGTTCTCCTCCTCCCAGACTCAAATAATAACAACCAATCTCTGACATATCATCTATTAGTTTAAATATTTCCTCTGTAGTTAATTCATCCACAGATGGAGTACCTGAGTTAGAAAAACAATAAATACAGTTTAGAGAACAAGCTTTAGTTAATTGAAGATGAATTTTTATTGGAGCAGAAAGATACCCGCTTTTTTGCGTATTTGGCAGTATATAAGGAGTAAATCGATACCTGGAGTCAACAATACCGGAATTCTGACACAACTTAATAAATGTGCTGAGATAATGAGGAGAAAAGCGATTGCCCCATTTTTCCACAAGGGCATCCCAGGGAGTGGTGTTCAATTGCAGGAATATTTCTTCTGCCTCTTTATCAAAGGGTATATAATCACAAACTTCGGAATCGTAAATTAAAGCTCCAAAAAACTCTCTTCTCATTATAAATCTAGAATTAACAGGAAGGGATGGGGATGTAATTTCGTTTTCTCTAGAAATTACCCGTGTGCTTGCTTCTCTATTCACCCTAACACTCCTTTTAGGTAGTATATTAACATATTTGTAAAATAAATGCAAATGTATGTATGAAAAACATTAAAGAAGTAACATTTAGAAGTAATTTATAGAAAAAAGAAGGAAAACCTGATAATATAAAAAATATTGATTACGCCAGCACTTTAAAGGCAAATTTTATGTAATATTATCAGAAATGTAATCTATAGCAGGTCTATCTTGCTAATAAATTAGACAAATGACTTCCTGGGCGGTCTTTTTAATAAATTTTTTGTGAGGAGAATAAAGAGAGAATGAATTTATCAATAGTAATCCCTGTATATAATGAAGAAGAAAATCTTCCAATACTTGTAGAAGAATTAAATAAAGTTTTAAGCCCTATAATAAAATCCTGGGAAATAATTTTTATAAATGATGGTAGCACAGATAAAAGCTTAGAAGTAATGAAAAACTTAAAGAAGCAATTTAAAAATTCCATGCCAATAAAAATAATTAATCTGGATAAGAACTATGGTCTTTCAACTGCTCTTGCGGCAGGTTTACATTTTGCCTGTGGAGAAATTATCTGCACAATGGATGCAGATTTACAAAACGACCCAAAAGACATACCAAATCTATTAAGTTTGCTTCCCGGATACGATGCTGTAGTTGGATGGAGAAAAGATAGATGTGATCCAATAATAAAAAAATTAACTTCCTATTTATCTAATACTTTAAGAGAATTGATACTTAATAATAAAATACATGATAGTGCCTGCACCCTAAAGGTTTTTCGACAGGAATATGTTTCTAAGATAAAAATTTTTAATGGATTTCATCGTTTTTTACCTGCACTTCTACAAATAGAAGGGGCAAAAATTGTAGAAACGAAGGTCCATCATAGACATAGAATACGTGGTAAAAGTAAATATGGATTAATAAATAGATTAGGAGTAATTTTAGATGTATTAGCAGTAAAATGGATGCAAAAGAGAGCAATTCATTATAAAGCGGAGGTTATAGAAAATGACCATTGACCGGTGGACTATTCTTGGATTTTTAGCTCAATTTATTTTTTCACTCAGGTTCCTATATCAGTGGATAATTTCAGAGAAAAAGAAAAAAAGTGTAGTGCCTAAATTTTTCTGGTATTTATCAGTTCTAGGAGGTGTGCTTCTTCTTATTTATGCAATTCAACGGAAAGATTTAGTTTTTATTCTTGGACAGAGTGGAGGCCTAATTATATATCTTCGTAATATTATGCTTTATCGAGAAATAAATTAAAAATGAAAGGTATGGACTTTAAACAGACATTTTTTATATGGTTACTGCTTTTGTTTTTGTTACTTTATAATCTTGGCAACTTCGGACTTATAGAAACCACAGATGCTCGTTATGCAGAAATATCGAAAGAGATGTTTATACAGAGAGATTACTTAATCCCGCATTTAAATGGTATAAAACATTTTCACAAACCTCCTCTAATTTACTGGATAACTGCAGGAAGCTTTCGCATATTTGGGATAAACGAATTTGCTGCTCGTTTTCCTCTAGCAATTGAAGGATTGCTCCTGTGCATTATTACATACTGGATTGGCAGAGAGAGATGGGGGCAAATGAGTGGCTGGCTTTCAGCAATCTGTCTGTTTTCAAGTGAAATGTTCCTTGCCTCTACTAAAGGATTAAATCTAGATTTATTACTTACTATATTTATAACTCCTGGGCTTTGGCTGGTATGGAAATGGTTTACAACAGGTAAAACAATGTACCTTTACCTTGCAGTAATTTCTATCGGGATATCTACATTAATTAAAGGACCTGTAGGAGCTGTACTTATAGCTGTTATAACTTTGGCTTTCTTAATAACTACTCGCATTAGCTTGCCAAAAGTCAAATTGTTAACTTTACTAAATTTAATAGTTATATTTTCTATAATAGCTTTTCCCTGGTATATTATAATATGTTCAAGTAATCAGGCACTTTTCAGTTATTTTATAAAAGAGCAGCTGCTTAGCCGCCTAACTGGCGGAGGACTTGGACATAAATTCCCAATTTATTATTTGATATTGATGTTTCTAGCCGGTTTCTCCCCATGGGTAATTTATCTGCCAGAGCAAATCAAGAACTTTTTAAAATCCTTTTGCTTCAATATTAAAAGATTCCAAACAGAAAACCTGCAGAAAAACAATGAAAATCATTCATTTTATTTATTTTTACTTATCTGGGCATTTGTCCCTATTGTAGTATTTTCTCTTCCTGCAACTAAACTGCCATATTATATCTTACCTGCTATGCCTGCCTTCTCTTTACTGGCAAGTAAAGGATGGATGGAATGGCTTAAAGGAAACACATTTACAAGGTATATAAAAATAGCCACTTTCCTTTTGGCTCTTTTAATATTTACTTTGGGTTTAATATTGCTTTTACAGGGAAAAACTTTAATAAAAGAGGTTCGATGGGATGATATAAAATTTATGATAGAAGGTATAGGAGTTTTTTTAATTTTTCTATCAGCATTGCTAATTGTAGGACTTTTAAAGAAAAAACTTTTTATTATATGGTTAAGCCTGAGTTTACTCTTCCCTATTCTTTTTTTCATAATTCAAACCAATCCAGGTCCACTATTAATCAATTCTTATAAAAATTTTGCTCTGGAGATTAAAAATCAACTAAAACCAGAAACTAAAATAGTATGCTACCACTGCTTTCTTGCCTCTCTCCCCTTTTATTTAAATAGAGAAATCACTATTGTAGATTTTCCTCAAGCATTAGACACTAGATTTGAAACTGGAAATAAGTATAAACAATATATAATCTCTTCTTCAGAATTTTTTAAACTCTGGGACAAGTTTTCTAATAATATTTTTTGTATTTTACCTACTACGGAGTTAAATCAATTTAAACATTTTAAAATACTTAAAACGCAAGGGCATTATACATTGATTAAGAAGGAAAAAAATAGAAGATTTTAACTCTCTAAAAGCTTTGCCTGCATAAATTTCTCTAATGTATAAGTTAAAGTATATTTTATTTGAGCAAAAGAAGTGCCACCTTGAAAATAAGCAATAAATGGAGGGCGAAGAGGAGCATCTGCAGAAAGTTCTAAAGATCCACCCTGGACGAAAGTGCCTCCTGCCATAATAATCTTTTCTTCATAACCAGGGGTTTTGGATGGTGTTAATTTAAGATGGGCATCCACAGGGGATGCCTCTTGAATACACTGACAGAAAGCTAAAAGCCTATCTAGACTATTAAGCTTAACTGCCTGAACTATATCACCACGCTCATCTCCACTTGCAGGGAGTGTCTCAAACCCAGCACCTTCCATAAGTGCTGAACAAAAGATTGCTCCACTTACTGCTTCTCTAACAAAATGAGGAGCCAAAAAAAGACCCTGAAATAAAAGCCTGTTAAACCCCAATGTTGGTCCTACCTCTTTACCCAGTGCAGCTGCAGTAATAAATTGAGCTACTTCTTCTACCAATTCCCTCTTCCCACATATATAAGCACCACAAGGAGCCAGTGTGCCTCCAGGATTCTTAATCAAAGAACCTGCTACAATATCTATTCCTACATCAGGAGGTTCTCTAGTATCTACAAACTCTCCATAACAGTTATCTACAAATACTATAATATTAGAGTTTATTGCTTTTATTCTTGATACAATCTCTTCCATCTGTTTAATTGTGATAGCATATCTCCAACGATAACCACACGAGCGCTGAATAAAAACCATACGTGTCCTTTTGCTTATATAATCAGATAACACTTCCATTTTTACTTTTCCAGATTCTGTAAGTGGCACCTCTTTATAGAGAATATTCCATCTGGATAACCTGGAAATACTTTTAAAAAGTGTATCATAAGGAGGACCTGTAAGGGATACCAGCTCATCGCCAGGCTTTAATAAAGCAAGAATTACCTTTTCTATAGCCTGAGTGCCAGAAACAAGCTGTATTCTAACCAGAGCACTTTCAGCTCCAAACACTTCTGCAAAAACATTTTCAAGTGCCTCTCTACCTGCATCATTGTATCCATAACCTGTCGTAGGAAAGAAATGATATTCACTTACTTTAAATTTTTGCATTGCACTTAATACCTTAACAAAGTTTCTCTCTTCTCTTTCCTGATAAATTTGCCTGAGTTCTTCAGTAATAGATAAAGCTTGTGCTACTAACCTTTCAAGCTTAGAAAACATAAAAGTTGTGCTCCTTTATATGGTTGTTTTATTATAATCTTCTACTTTACTCTTTAGTAAATGTTGCTTAAGAGTAATTGTCAAAAAGAGTTTCTCAGTAAGTTCTTTTATGCCAATACCTTTGAGAGCAGAGATAAAGACTGCATCCGGATAAAATCTTGCTAAACTTTTCAGTTTTTCTTTAGAATCTATTAAGTCTATCTTATTAAACACAGGAATAATTAATTTCTCTGTTACACCAAGTTCTTCCAGCACTTTCATTACTGCTACACTATGCTCTTCTGTAAAATTAGCTGCATCTATAATATGCAATAAGATATCTGCTTCTTGCACCTCTTCTAGAGTTGCTCTAAAAGCAGAAATTAAAGTATGTGGCAGATTCTTTATAAAACCTACAGTATCTACTAATAAAATCCATTTCCCTTCTCTTAAAAATACTTTCCCTACTTTAGGGTCTAATGTGGCAAACAATTTATCTGCAACATAAACTCTTGTGCCCGAAAGTTTATTAAGCAATGTTGATTTGCCAGAATTAGTATAGCCAATAAGAGCTGCTGTAAAGATATCTCTCTTTTTTCTTTGTTTTCGATGTAACTGACGATGTTTTTTAATTCTCTCCAATTGGTTGAGAAGGAAGTCTATTCTCTTTTTAATACGGCGTCTATCTGTCTCTAATTTTTTTTCTCCAGGCCCCCTGGTACCAATTCCACCTCCAAGTCTGGATAACATCTTACCTTTTCCTGTGAGGCGAGGCAACAGGTATTCAAGTTGAGCAAGCTCCACCTGTAGCTTTCCTTCTCGACTTTTTGCTCTTTGAGCGAAAATATCTAAAATAAGCTCTGTACGGTCAATCACCTTTACCCCTAGCTTTTCTTCTAAATTCCTGTGTTGAATAGGCTGAAGATTACACGAAAATATAATTACATCTATATCTCTCTCTCCTATTATTTTTTTTAACTCCTCTACTTTACCTTTTCCTATAAAGTAAGCTGGTGTAGAAATTATATTTTTTTGAACCATACTACCACTAACTAGCAAACCTGCACTTTTAGCTAAACTAGTTAGCTCCTGCATCATTCCTTCAAAATCAAAGTTTTCTTTTTTAATCTGCACACCCACTAGCAATGCCCTTTCCAAAGGACTACCAAAGGTATATAATCCTTTAGCCATAGTTACCAAGAATTTATCACTATCCTAAATTTCACCCATACAAATCCTTCTCATCAAGTATTTAAGTTAAAACTATCAAGTTTATTTATTATGTTTGCATAATCTTTAAAATTATCTATATCCAGTACTACCCCGCTGTCACTTACATCTACTTTTACAATCTCTCTTGGATACATCTCCAGTAATTTTTTAGCCCCCCATACATAGTTTTCCAGCTCAATCAAGGTTTGTTTATATTTAGCAGGAATTATTACCGGATGCCCCTGCTTACCTTTATATACAGGGTGAATTATCTTATCAATATTATTATAAAAAGTTAAAAGTAGCAACTTTATAGTTTCTTCTTCTACAAGTGGCATATCTCCAAGAGCTATTAGAAAACCAACCTTTGAAGTTGCTTCTTTTAAAGCTAAACGCAAAGAGTTTATCATACCCAGTTTAGGAAAAGGGTTTTTTATTATATTTACTACTTGTTGCCATCTACCAAGGAATGATTCTAACATTAAAGAATTTTGAGGAATAACTACTTTTATACTGGAGAAAGTAAATTTTGTATATTTTTCCAGTACCCATTCAATTATCAATTTATCTTTTAGGGGTAATAATAATTTAGAATACGGAAGCGGGAAACGTTCGCTTTCACCTGCAGCTAAAATTATTAATTCTAAAAAATTCATAATATAAAATTCATTAGAATTCCTCTGAAACCTCTTGATTTAGAATAAAAATTTATGTTAATCTATAAAATAGCTGTTAATCTTATTAAAGGAGGAGGAAAAAGAGTGTTTCTTTTAACAGTAACAGTTTTGGTATTTATTCTCTTAACTTTAAGCCTGGTTTATGCTCAAGATGAAGAACTGGAAGAAATTTTAGAAGCATTAGAAGCAGATGACCCCAATATTAGAATTGAAACTGTAGATATGTTAAGCTACTGTGGACATCCGAAAGCCTTTGAACTTTTAATAAAAACCTTAAAAGACCACGACTGGGCTGTAAGAAAAGAGGCTGTTCGTGCCCTTGGAGACCTTGGAGACACTAAAGCTGTAAAATATATAGTAGAGTTACTTCAAGATCAATACTGGCCTGTAAAAAGAGAAGTTATAAGGGTATTGGGAGTACTTGGAGGTAAGGATACGGTAGCACCTTTAAAAGAAATGATGAAAGATGAGGATGAACTAATTAAAGAAGCAGCTAAAAGGTCTTTAATAGATGTTGGCAACAAAGCACTTGAAAAGATAATAAGTAAAAATATTAAAGAGAGATGGGATGCAGTAAAAACATTAGCTTATCTTGGAAACCCTCAACCACTTCCATTACTTAGAGAAGTATTAAAAATGGAGCAAGACAAACGTGTAATAGAAGCTTTAGAAGAAGCCATAAAAATACTTGAAGAAGCTAGCTTAAAAAAACAAACTGCTTCTGATGATAAGCTCCCACCACCTTCTTCGCCTGCGGACACAGAACAAACATCTACCAATGGAGGTAAATAAACTGGTAGAAATCCAAATTTTTAAGCTTAAAAACTTTTTAACTAACCTCTTGCTAAGTTTTTAAAAATGTTTTATAATTTATTAGTTGTTAAATTTGTTTTTATAGAAAGGATGTGGAATTACAAATGAATCGCAAGTTAGTGTTAGGGGTTATTTTAATACTAATATTTATAGGATCTATAAGCATTTGTTTAGCAAAATCCGAAGATAAAGGTGTTACTTATCAGGTAATTGATAGGACTTACTATCTTATTAAGAGAGAATTTGTAGAAAGGATAGACTCTGCTAAATTTCTTAATGGTGCTTTTGCAGGCATTAGAGACTTTTTAGAAACTAAAAGAATTTCTGTGGATTCTCTTCCAGAGATAAAACCAACTGGCGATGAAGACAAAGATGTTAGTCAATTTAGAAATTCCTTAGAAAAGTTAGTTAATAAGTATACAAGTAAAGAGATTAAAAAAGAGGAACTCCTTGAAGCAGCACTCTATGGAATGTTAAATACTTTAGACGACCCTTATACAATTTATCTTTCTCCTAAAGAATATGCCAGGCTTAACGAATCTATGAGTGGTGGGAACTTCTACGGAGTTGGGATTTATATAGAACTTGACACAAAAAATAATAATCGCTTAACTGTTGTAGAACCAATTGAAGGAACACCTGCTTATAAAGCAGGAATTCTGGCTGGTGACATTATTGTTAAAATAGATGGACAATCCACTCTTGGTATTACAATAGACGAAGCAGTAAACAAGATTCGGGGTCCGGAAGGCACTACTGTTGTGCTTACAGTACAACGAAAGAACCAAAAAGGAACTTTAGATTTTAAAATTAAGCGAGCATTTATTCATGTAAATAGTGTAGCTTATAAATTAATAGATAAAAATATAGGTTACTTGCGTTTGCGTTTGTTTGGAGAAGAAACTAATAAAGAGATAGACAATGCTATGAAAGAATTAGAAGAAAAAGGAGCTAAAGCTTTCATACTGGATTTAAGAAATAATGGTGGCGGATATGTAAATGCAGCTGTAGATGTATGCAGTAAATTTTTGCCAGAATTAAAACCTATAGTAGCAATTAAAGACCGTTATGGTAATAAAAATAAGTATGAAGCCTATGGGACATCTCATCCAGAATTACCTTTAGTAGTTTTAGTAAATCAGTTTAGTGCAAGTGCTTCAGAAATTACAGCTGGCGCTATACAAGATGATGAGCGCGGTATACTTATCGGTGCAAAAACTTTTGGTAAAGGAAGTGTCCAAACTATTTATCCGCTCTCTAATGGCGGAGCTTTAAAAATTACCACTGCCCATTATTTTACACCTCGTGGAAGAAATATAAATAAAAAAGGCTTAAAACCAGACATAGTAATTAAAATGGATGAAGCTATGGTTGGCAAAGATAATGATATACAACTTAAGAAGGCAGTAGAATATTTAAAAAAGGAACTCTCTAAACATAGTTGAATAATAAGAGAAAAAGCATAATATTAATAATTTTAATTTTTGCTTTTAGTGGGCTTTTACTACTTGGAATAAGTCGTTGGTTAGAGTTTTTAAATAAAGAAAAAGAAAGCCTTACCCTTTCTCGCCTATCAAAAGAAACTCACCAGATTTTACAGTATAGCCTCCAGACAGTTGAACTTTCTAAAGAGAGAACACTGGATTTAGCAATTTTACAGGAAGTTTTTGGATATTTAAAAGAAGAATTTTTTATCCCTATTCATAATGAACAACTTTTAAACGGAGCTTTAAAAGAGTTAGAAGCCTTTCTTCTCTCACAAGGGATAAATGAAAAGATTCCTCCCATCAAGTCTATTGATAATGACACAGAAGATATAGAGGCTATTTATCAGAGAGTTACTTTACTTAGTCGTAAGACCGGTATAGCAGAAGATACTCTGCTTGAAAAAGCCATTATAGGCTTTACCAATGCAGTAGGTGACCCTTATACTGTTTATCTCTCTCCACAAGAGTATGCTCAACTTACCAAAGAATTAGAGGAAAAGGGTTACGGAGGCATTGGTATTGTTATGGAAATAGAAGAAGAGACAAGGATGCTTACAGTTCTAGAAAGCCTGGAAAATACTCCTGCTTCCCGAGCAGGGTTAACAAGTGGAGACCAAATTTTAGAAATTGATGGTATAACTACTTTAAATAAAGATATAGATGTT
>Ga0123519_10006615_pt1 | contig 18130 bp, 18 predicted proteins | sample YelNatPaOPRAMG02_FD_87396 | JGI IMG/M metagenome (GOLD analysis project Ga0123519, IMG submission 87396) | Hot spring microbial communities from Yellowstone National Park - Yellowstone National Park OP-RAMG-02 (version 2) | ecosystem: Environmental > Aquatic > Thermal springs > Hot (42-90C) ... | reverse complement strand
TCTCCCGTAGAGCCTGCTCAGGAATCTTTCCAAGCTCAGCCCATGCCTCACATACAGCAATCTCAACAAGAAGCCATTTCCTGAACTTGTTCTCATCGCTCCAGATGTTTCCCATCTCTTTTCTTGTGTATCTCTGTATCATTATCAAACCTCCTCCCAGATAATTCTTTCAGGTTTTATAATTACGCCATTGCCATAGCCTATTCCAAGAATTTTACCCCTGGTGTCTTTTACTTTAACCCAGCCTGCTGGAACTATTCCAGAGGGTATTTTCACTGCATTGCCGTTAAGAAATCTCGGAATGATATAATCCTGCATTGTAACAGATGGCAGAAAATATAAAGCTTGGTCTATGGAGAAAATACCCTTCTTAGGCTGAAAGCTGAAGGCTGAAGAGTCAAGATTATTTGAGATTAAACTCTTTAACTCCTCTAACTCTATTGACTCCTCCACTCTAAACTCTCCAATCCTTGTTCTTGTGAGCTCTACTATATGCGCTCCTATACGGAGTTTCTCTCCTATATCGTGACAGAGAGACCTCACATATGTTCCCTTGCTGCATACTACTCTGAATGTCACAAAGGGTGGTTCAAAACTTTCTATTTTAATTGAATGGATAATCACCTTCTTTGGTTTTCTCTCTATTTCAACACCCTTTCTTGCAAGTTCATGAAGGGGTTTGCCTCCTACCTTTACTGCCGAATACATAGGTGGTATCTGCATTATCTCTCCAGTGAACTCCTCAATGATGCTCTCAACTTGCTCTCTTTCAAGCTTAAAATCCTCAACCACTCTCACAATTTTCCCCTCAGCATCATAGGTATCTGTTGAAATTCCAAATTTTGCCTTAAAGACATACTCCTTCTCAAGTTCCATCAAAAAAGGTGTAATCTTGGTCGCTTCATTTATACATACAATCAAAATCCCTGTTGCCATAGGATCAAGTGTTCCTGCATGCCCTGCTTTTTTGACTTTTAAAATCTTTTTTACCTTAGTAACAGTATCTTGGCTTGTAAAACCTTTTGGTTTATTAAGAACTACCACTGCGTTCATAAACTCTTATTGGACCTAATCCTTTCAATTCAAAAATTACAAGAAAACTAAACTCAGAGGTTTTTCTTCCTTGTATTTCAACAGGTCTTCTTGTGATTGCAATATTTGTTGCCCAGCAAGATTGAGTATATTTTATGTTTAATGAGCTATCTCTTAATCCAGGACCTTTAGCATCATAGTTTAAATTTGCTGTAAATGACCACTTTTCTGAAAGTTTTTTGGCTATTGCTAAGGCGTATGTCTTAACTCCCCCTTCTTTTTCCTGTGAGTTATACTGGTCTCTTAATGTAGGAGACCAGAGATAAGCAGGAGAAAGAGCACCGTCTTTGGTATATCGTTCACTTAATGAGAAAGATGTTGTTTCATCTGGAGAAAAACTTATATCACTGTTAAATCTTTCCATCCTTTTTTTTGCTATATTCTGATATGTATCAAATCCGAAACTTATTTTCCATAAGGATATTCTTCCTTCAAATAAAATCGGATATAACTTATCCCATTCATTTTTTGCTCTGAAATCATATACTTGGGCGATTCTTGCTTGGATATTAAAACTTTTAAAGTTTAATTTGTTATACACACCAGCTCTTAAAAGTGCTGTGTCATCAATTACTTCAGTATCTTTTAAAATCGGAGGCTTACCATTAACTCCTATAAAGACTCCTTCCACGAATGGCTCAATCAGATGAGTGAAACTTTCTCCTCTTTTATAAAATCTTATAAAACTTTTTGCATTATATTGAATCATTTCTCTATGAGAAGTATCCTCGTAAGGAGATGTGTTTTCAAGATTATAAAAAGTTTCTTTTAATCCCAAGCTCTGTGTTAGTTTAACACTATCTCCCATACTATGACTTATTTGAGGGCTTATCTCAAATCTTTGCCCTTTAAGTCCGTCTTCTTTATAAAACTCAGCCAGATTAGTATTGAAATTTATATTGAATTGTCCAAGTTTATATGGATAAACAACATATCCAAGTTCTGCTTTTCCCGGAGGACTTATACCTCCTTCTTTTAAATCCTTCCACCCTTGTCCAAGCAAATAAAATCTTGATTGAACCCCTGGTACAGAAAGCTCCAGAGAAGACTGCAAGAATCTATCATATCTTGCAGCAAGGTCTTTTCCATATTCTTTAAAAAGAAATGTATTTGAAGCTGAACGAACATCTCCGTATTCCCTGTAAAAATCATTCTTATTGACATAGTTTAAATCTGCCAGCAAGTCAACTCCCTTAAATTTCTGAAGATGAATTCCTCGTAATTCAATATATTCTTTATTAAGTTTCCTGTCCTTGATCTGATATCCATACCACATCCCCTTTGTATCAAAATCCATGTATCTGTATTCAATTCCTTTACCAAGTCCTATTTTTGAAAAATAGTCAAGATAAAATGTGGCATCTTTATTACTATCAATCACAAGATAATAGGCAGGGCTTAAACGAACTCCGCGAGTATTTGAATTTCCAAATTTAAATGGTAAAAATCCGGATTTTTTTGTGCTTCCACCAGGACCCCAGAACACAGGAGAAAAAAGAATAGGCACATCTTTGACTTTAAAAGTAGTAATTTTTGATGTTAATGTATCATCAACCACAAGGTCAACAAACTCCCCTGTAAAACACCATGGTTGTGCAGTATCTGGCTCTGGTTCACAAGTTGAAAAAGTTGCTTTTTTAGCTTTGTATTTAATCTCGCTCAGCCTTTCAATCTCAGATGCTTTTATCCACATATCCTGCTTTTTTATATGAAGAAGAGCATTTTTTAAAAGACCTGTTTTTTTATCCCTGTTAAGTTTTCCTTCTTCAGCCCATGCAGTAATTTCGTCATCGTCATAGTAAAGGTCTCCATAGGCTTCTATATCACCTGTATTTTCATAATAAATTACTTTTTGTGCTTTAAGATCAAAGGTTATATCGCTCATATAGACATCACCAATTGCAATAATTTTTTTTTCTTCGTCAAAGTATTCTAATGTTTCAGAGATTATCTCTGTAGCAAAGGAAATACGAGCAATAAAAAAAAGAAACAGTATTATACAAAACAAAAGAAAATGCCTGGAGATAATAATTTTCATAAAATTTCTCCAAGACTTCTATGCAATGTTTTTTCTCCAAGACGCTCTTTTATTTCACCAACCAGATATGCTGAGCCTGTGCAGAGGACATATATGTCTGAATTATTCTTACAAAGTGAAATGGCATTTCTAAATGCTTCCAAAGGTTCAGGAACAAAATCTATTTTTTTATCATTTAGTCTTTTCAGTAATTCTTTATATGTCAGAGCTCTTTCATAATTAGGGACTGTAAAAATCATTTTATATGCATAATTTTCAAAACATTTTATAAATTCATTTACATTTTTATCTCGCATCATTGCAAAAACTACTACAGGTTTTTTATCTGTAAGAGTTTTTAATGATTTTATCAAAACCTCCGCAGCATCAGGATTATGTGCTATATCAAAGACAGCAAGAGGTTTATCATAGATTATTTCAAGTCTGCCTGGTATTTTTACATTTTTTAATCCTTCTTTGATTGCATTTTCATTATACATGGGATATATGTTAATAAAAGCCTTTAATGCTACAGAGACATTTTCAAGTTGATGAAAGCCTGTAAGAGGCAAGAATAAGTCAGGCTGAAGGCTTGAGGCTGAAGGCTGAAAACTAAAGGGATAAAAATCAAAGACAATTCCCTCAAGGCTCATTGACTTTAATACACCTATGAAATCTCTGTCGTAAATAAATAATGGTGACTCCATCTCTTCTGCTTTTTTTATAATCACTTTCTCTACTTCTTTTTTCTGAGATGAAGATACTACTGGTATCCCGTTTTTTATGATTCCTGCTTTTTCTTTTGCAATAGAGGCTAAATCAGCACCTAAAAACTCCTGATGGTCAAGTCCTATGTTTGTTATTACAGATATCAGAGGATTTACCACATTTGTGGCATCAAGCCTTCCTCCCATACCTGTTTCAATCACTGCATATTCAATACCTTTTTCTTTAAAATATTGAAGTGCCATTACTGTTACATACTCAAAAAAGGTAAGTTCATCTGAAAAAGGTTTTATTTTTTCAATAAGATGTTCAACTTCTTCTTCAGAGATTTCAATATCATTGACAATTATTCTTTCTGTAAATCTTGTAAGATGAGGAGAGGTGAAAAGTCCAACACTCAGTCCTTGAGCTCTTATAAGACAATATATGATTTTAGAAACAGAACCCTTACCATTTGTTCCTGCAATATGAATTGATTTGAAGGAATGATGAGGGTTGCCAAGTTTTTCAAGTACTGAAATAACTCTATTAAGTCCAAGTTTTATGCCATTTGTTCTTTTTTTATAAAGCTCATTTATCAACTCTTTATATTTCATCCTCTTTGTCATTTAGAGTCTGAATTGGACGAAGAAGAATTTTTACCTGTATGCTGTTCAGTATTTTTGTTTTCTTGAATAACATCAAAGGACGATTCAGGGTCATGGATGTTTTTTAGATTTTGGCTGTTGCTGTTATATGAAGTTGATACAGGCATAAGAATCTCAATAAGTCTATGAATTGTATTTTTTAATTCTTTTCTTTCTACAATGATATCAACCATTCCGTGTTCAAGTAAAAATTCTGCCCTCTGAAATCCTTCGGGTAGCTGCTGTTTGATTGTTTCCTGAATAACTCTCGGACCTGCAAAACCTATAAGACTTTTGGGTTCTGCAATGATTATATCGCCAAGCATTGCAAAGGATGCTGTAACTCCACCAAATGTTGGATCTGCTAAGACAGAAATATACAGAAGTCCTGCTTCTTTAACTCTTCCAATTGCCTGAGATGTTTTCGCCATCTGCATGAGAGAAAACATGCCTTCCTGCATTCTCGCACCACCTGATGATGAGATTATTATTAAAGGAAGTTGTCGCTCAACTGCTCTTTCTGCTGCTCGTGTTACTTTTTCTCCAACAACTGTTCCCATGCTTCCACCCATAAAGGAAAAATCAAGAACAGCGATTACTACATCTCTTCCATTGATTTTTGCATCTCCATATATTGCTGCCTCTTTAAGTCCTGTCTTTTTTTCGTTTTCTTGTAATCGGTCCTTATAAGGCATTGTATCTTTAAATTCAAGAGGATCAGGGCTTCTAATATCAGAGTCAAGTTCTGTAAAACTTCCGGTATCTGTTATAAGAGAAATTCTTTCTTTTGCTGAGATTCTGAAATGATACTGACATTTTGGGCAAACTTTAAGATTATTTTCAAGTTCTTTTCTATAAATTATTTCTTTACAATTTTCACATTTCACCCATAATCCTTCAGGAATTTTTACTTTTTTGTCTATTTTAGGCTCTTTTCTTTTAAACCATGCCATTATATTGCCTCTCTGAGAGATTTAATGAATTCAGAAGCCTTTTCAGGTTTTTCATGAAAAATTTTTACAATTGCACTTCCCACAATTACTCCATCAGCAATTTGAGAAATATATTTTGCTTCTTCTGGTTTACTGACTCCAAAGCCTACACAAACAGGTTTTCCAAAACTTTTTACAAAATTTATATGGTCATTGAAAGATTTATCAAGGCTAAGTGTAGTGCCTGTTATTCCTGTTATTGAAACATAGTAAACAAAACCTGTTGAGGCTTTTACAATTTTCTTTACTCTCTCAGGAGTTGATGTTGGTGCTACAAGAAATATTGTATCAATACCGTATTTCTTCGCAAATGTTCTGTAATACTTAGACTCTTCAACTGTTAGATCAGGAAAAATAACTCCACCAACATTTACTCCCTTTGCATCATGAAAAAATCTTTCAATTCCGTAACAGAAAACAGGATTTAAATAAGTCATAAGAATTATGGGTGTATTAATACTTTTTTTAAAATCCTCAAGAAAATTCAATATCTTACGTAAGGTTGTTCCAGAGTTTAATGCTCTTTCTGCTGCTTTTTGTATTGTCGGTCCATCAGCAAGAGGATCTGAAAAGGGAACGCCAAGCTCTATTAGGTCTGCTCCTGCCTGTTCAAGTATTTTTAGTCTCTTTGCAGTTTCCTAAAGATTTGGGTCTCCTGCCATAATATATGGAATAAAGGCTTTTTTACCCTGATTTTTTATCTCTTCAATTTTTTTTCTAACTGCGAATCCTTGTTTCATATTTTTGTTTTTCCATCTCCTCCTTTGATTCTCGCCACCTCTTGCACATCCTTGTCACCTCTACCTGAGAGGTTTACAATTATTATTGAATCCTTTGACATTTTTGGTGCTATCTTTATTGCTTCAGCTACAGCATGGGCTGACTCAAGAGCTGGAATAATTCCTTCAAGTCTGCTTAAAAGTTCAAAGGCTTCTAAAGCCTCCTCATCATTAGCATAGGTGTATTTTACTCTTCCTGTATCTTTCAGATAGGCATGTTCAGGACCAACAGAGGCATAATCAAGCCCAGCAGAGACAGAATGTGTTTGAAGGATATTACCATCTTCATTTTCCAAAACATAGCTAAGACATCCTTGAAAAATTCCCTTTGCTCCTCCTGCAAATCTGGCTGCATGAAGCCCTGTTTCTATACCCTTTCCACCTGCTTCAACACCAATCATCTTTACATCTTTATCATGTAAAAAAGCACTGAAAAGTCCAATTGAGTTACTTCCACCACCAACACAGGCAATAAGAACATCTGGAAGCCTGCCTTCTTTATTTAATAGCTGTTTTTTTGCCTCTTTTCCTATAACACTCTGAAAAAATCTGACAAGTAATGGATATGGATGAGGACCAAAAACAGTTCCCAAAACATAATGTGTTGTTCTTACATTGGTTGTCCAGTCTCTTAATGCTTCATTTATAGCATCTTTAAGTGTCCTTGAGCCTGTATCAACAGGGATAACCCTTGCACCAAGAAGGTTCATTCTGAAAACATTAAGTGACTGTCTGCGAATATCCTCTGTTCCCATGTATATGTCACAACTAAGTCCTACAAGTGCAGCACCTGTAGCAGTTGCAACTCCATGCTGACCTGCTCCTGTTTCAGCGATAATTCTATCCTTTTTCATGAGTTTGCTTGCAAGTAGAGCTTGTCCAAGAGCGTTATTTATTTTATGTGCACCTGTATGGGCAAGGTCTTCTCTTTTTAGATAAATTTTTGCACCACCCAGGTGTTCACTTAGCCTTTTTGCAAAATAAAGAGGGGTAGGGCGACCAACATAGTCTTTAAGAAGAGATTCAAATTCGTTAATAAAATTTTTATCTTTTCTGGCTATGTTGAAAACCTTGTCAAGTTCTTCAAGAGCGGGCATTAAAGTTTCAGGAACAAAACGGCCCCCGTATAGACCAAAATATCCCTTTTTAATACTCATGAAAAGTATTATAGCATGAAGATTTTAAGTTTTGCATTGGATAATTTCTGGCTTTATTTTCTTGTGTTATAATAGTTTCAGCGAATGGATATTTTAAGAATAAAAAAAACGTATTTTTCAGCAAAGAGACTACAAGAAATAATCAATGTGTTTTTAAAACACGGATTTGGACAAATAATTGATCAGATTCATCTTGGTAGATTTATTGGTCTAAAGAAAAGGATTAGAAGTTTCGGAAGATGGCCATATTATAAAGTCCCCACCATTGCTGAAAGGCTTAGAATAGCATTTGAAGAACTCGGACCTACATTTATAAAACTTGGTCAACTTCTCGCATCACGTCCTGACATGGTCACGCTAAATTATGCGAAGGAGTTTAAAAAACTTCAAGACAGAGTCCCTCCTTTTAAAGTGGAAGTTGTTTACGAAATTATAGAAAAAGAACTGGGTATTTCAATTGAAAAGGTTTTTCAAAGTTTTAATCCAGAGCCAATAGGTTCTGCATCAATTGCACAGGTTCATGAAGCTACATTGATGAATGGAGAAAGGGTTATTGTGAAGGTTAGACGTCCTGGTATTAAAGAACAGATTATGCTTGATCTTTCAATACTTCAAACTCTTGCTAAACTTGTTGAAAAATATATTTCAGAAAGTAAGCTATTTGACCCTGTCGGAATTGTGGATGAATTTTCAAAATCTATTACAAAAGAGCTTGATTTTAGAAGAGAAGCAAGAAATGCAATAATTTTTAAGGAAAAATTTAAAAATGAGGAAAAAGTTTATATTCCTCACGTTTTCAGAGAGTTTACTACTGAAAAAATTCTTGTTATGGAAAAAGTAGATGGAATAAGAATTGATGACAAGGAGTCAATTAAAGAGAAAGGACTTAATATAGAAACTCTTTTAAATACGCTGATTGATATATATTTTAAACAAATTTTTGATTATGGCTTTTTTCATGGTGATCCCCATCCTGGGAATATCCTTGTCAGAGATGATGGAAGAATAGCTCTTGTTGATTTTGGTATAGTCCAAAGAATTGATGAAGAATTCAAAGAGGCTTATGCAAATGTCGCACTGGCAATAATAAACCAGAATACTGAACAGTTAATTACAGAGTATCTTAAACTTGGAATAATTCCAGAGGATATTGATAGAGAAAAAATCAAAAAAGAATTAAAGGAAGATATAGAAGAGCTTCTTTTCCCAATTTATACGTACAGAATTGAGGAAATCAAAATATCAGAACTGATTGAATCAATTATGAGAGTATGTTTAAAACATAGACTTAGATTCCTTCCTGAACTTCTTTTAATTGATAAGGTTTTGATAATGCTTGAAGGATTAACAAGAGAACTTTGTCCAAAGATATCTATCATTGAGTTGCTAAAACCTTATGCGAGAAAAATTATATCAAAAAGATTGCATCCAGAGTTTTACTTGAACAAAACTTTTAAAGCACTGCGTGAATTCAGGGATGCTCTTGAGCATATTCCTTTTCAGTTTAAAACACTTCTTAAAAAAGCTGTTAGAGATGAAATAACTGTGAGAATGTATCATGTTAATCTTCCAGAGTTTATTAAAGATATTGATAAAGCGAGCAATAAAATTGCATTCAGTCTTATTGTAAGTGCCATGATACTGAGTTCTGCAATAATGCATGCAAACCAGGTAAAACCTTTGATATATGGAATTTCCCTTTTTGGTTTAATTACAGGAGTTTTTGCATTTTTTCTCGGTTTATGGTTGATAATCTCAATAATAAGGTCAGGGAAGTTGTAAGAAAATTCTTTCATTTTGATATAATTGGATATGTATAAATGGTTGACAATAATAGCAGTATTTTTTTCATTTTTTAACAGCAATCTATGGGCAGATAGAATTTGTGTTAAAACAATAGATGGTGAAAGGGTTTATACAAACTTTTGTGAAGAAAAAATTAAAAAAGTATCAACAAAAAAATTAGGTAGGGTCCAAAAAATATCAACATCTCAATCAGTTTCTCATTCATCCAGACATGAGCTTGAGAAAATTGTAGATGAAAAATCCAGGTTTTATGGTGTTGACTCTAAGCTTATAAAAGAAATGATAAAAGAAGAAAGTGGATGGAATCCAAATGCTGTTTCTCCAAAGGGTGCAATGGGAATTATGCAGCTAATGCCTCAAACAGCAATTCTCATGGGAGTAAAAGACCCATTTGATCCTGTGCAAAACATAGATGGTGGAATAAAATACATGAAATATCTTCTTGACAGGTTCAATGGCAACTTTAAGCTTGCTTTGGCTGCATATAATGCAGGACCCAATCTTGTTGAAAGTCTTGGTAGAATTCCTAAGATTCTTGAAACACAAAATTATGTTAGAAAAATATCTCTAAGGTATGCAGGAGATTCTGGACAATACAGGATCAAAAAAATGCCTATTAAAGCGATTATTCTATCTGATGGCTCTGTTGTATATACAAACAGGGAGGATTTGTATATATGGTCAACAGGACAGTAGAAGAAATTCTTGCTCTTAAAAAACAAAGGAATGCTATAATTCTTGCTCACAACTATCAGAGAGAAGAAGTTCAAGAAATTGCTGACTTTGTTGGCGATTCTCTTGAATTAAGCAGGCAGGCAACAAAGGTTGACTGCGATGTTATAGTTTTTTGTGGAGTTCATTTTATGGCTGAAACCGCTGCTATTCTCAATCCTGATAAAACAGTGCTTCTTCCTGAGATTGATGCTGGTTGCCCTATGGCAGATACTGTAGATGTTGAGGAACTTAAAAGATGGATAGATAGATATCCTTATGCGCCTATTGTGTCATATGTTAACACCACTGCAGAGGTTAAGGCATTGAGTTATGCTTGTTGCACCTCTGCCAATGCTCCTCAGATTGTAAAAGCGGTTCCGTTTAGCTCAATTATATTTGTGCCTGATAAAAATCTTGCAGACTGGGTTAAAAAGCATGTTCCTGAAAAAGAGATTATTGCATGGAATGGTTTCTGCCCAACACATCATATGATAAAAAAAGAAGATATTATTCGTGCGAAAAAGGCTCATCCGGATGCATTAGTTGTTGTTCATCCTGAGTGCCGTCCTGAAGTAATAGAACTTGCTGACCATGTTGCATCCACATCTGGAATGGTAAGATTTGCTCGAGCAGCATCACAAAAAGAGTTTATAATTGGCACAGAAGTCGGGCTTCTTTACAGGCTTAAAAAAGAAAATCCTGATAAGGTTTTCTATCCTATCAAAAAAACCATGATATGCCCCAATATGAAGATTACAACACTTGAAAGCATTCTTACTGCCTTAAAAGAAAATCAATATGTAATTAAAGTCCCTGAAGATATAAGAATCAAAGCCTATGAAGCTGTCCAAAGAATGTTAACTCTCATTTCCTAAAAAGCCGTGCTTAAAGAAATAATCATTAAAAAAATCAAAAAACATGGTGCAATTCCATTTGATGAGTTTATGGAAATGGCTCTTTATTATCCAGAGCTTGGTTATTACACTAAACCAGATGCAAAAATTGGAAGACAGGGAGACTTTTTTACAGCATCTCATCTTGGTTCAGTTTTTGGATTTTTTTTAGCAAGACAAATAGAGATTTTTTATCAAAAGCTCAATTGTCCCAAAAATTTTACCGTAACTGAGATAGGACCAGGCATGGGATTTCTTGCTAAGGATATTCTTGATAATATTGACTTTTCGGCCTCTATAAAATATAATCTCGTAGAAATAAATCCTGCTTTCAAAAAAGTTCAAAGAGAAAGGTTAAAAGAACATGAAGATAAAATTTTTTGGTATAGCTCAATTGAACAATTAGAGTCATTTAGCGGATTAATTATTTGCAACGAAGTCTTTGATGCCCTTCCTGTAAGAATATTTGAAGTGAATGACTCAGGTCAGATTATGGAAGTTTATGTAGACATTGGAGAGCAAGAACAGTTAATTGAAATATTTTTGCCTTGCAGAACAGACACATTAGAGTATTTACAGGAATTCGCACCATGGGTTTTGAAAATGAAAAAATATCGCTCAGAGGTAAATCTTGCAATGAAATCATTAATTGAAAGCTTGAGCAAAAAATTAAAAAAAGGCTATATTTTAATCTTTGATTATGGCTATACCTCAGAAGAATACTATCATCCAGACAGGAATAAAGGCACTTTACTCTGTTATTATAAACACAATATTAATGAAAATCCCTATATAAACATCGGACATCAGGATATGACTGCTCATGTAAATTTTACAGCAGTTGAAAAATTAGCAACTATGGCTGGACTTAAATTTGAAGGATATTTTTCTCAGGGTAGTTATCTTATTTCGCTCTGTGATGAGAAAATATTTCAAAAAATTTATCAAAAGAATTTAAAAGAGCATTTTAAAAGACTTGTGCTCCCCCAAGGAATGGGGGAGTCACACAGAGTTATGATTTTATCTAAGGATTAATAAGGCTTCTTACCTTTGATATTACCTGCAGGATTGTAATTACAAACCCAGATTTCCTCTCCTCCCTGACATAGAGCCCTGCCACAGCCTATTTCTCTTGTATCTTTCCAAACAATCTGCGTATAATGCCCACATACTTTACCTGGTTTACAACTGTCAGATAAATAATCATAGTTAAATCTTTCCTCTGCCCAATAATCAACCACATACTTTGCTGTAACAGGATAATTTGCCCAGAATATATTTTCTCCATAATTACTACTTCGGTGCATCATTCTACAACCATATGTTCTACTTAATTTATATGCCCAGTCTATTGCAAGTTTTTCCATTTCATAAGACCATTTTAAAGCTGAAACACCTACCTTAGCCCTCCATTTATTATGCTCTGCAAGTAGTTCTTCTTTTTCACTTGCTGAAAGTTCTGCATAATATCGTTTAGTAGCATTTTTATATTGATAATTTGAGCAATTCGTTAGAAAGACTAATAAAAAAAACATTATGAACAGGACTCTATTTTTTATAAAAATTTTAGTGTATTTCATTAAATACCTGATTTTGTTAATTCCTTTATAATTGCCTGTCCTATGACATTCCTCTGAATCTGATTTGTTCCTTCATATATCTGAAGAATTTTTGCATCTCTCATCATTTTTTCAACAGGATAGTCCTTCATATATCCTGAACCACCCATGACCTGCACTGCATCAACTGTTACTTTCATTGCTACGTCTGTTGCAAATGTTTTTGCCATTGCTGAAGCCTTTGTAATATCTTTTGCTCCGCTGTCAATATATCTTGCAACAGAATAAATAAGTGCTCTTGCAGCTTCAATCTGAATTGCCATATCAGCAAGCATGTGCTGGACTGCTTGGAAACTTATTACAGGCTGTCCAAATTGAACTCTCTGCTTAGCAAATTTTGCTGCTTCTTCAAAAGCTCCCTGAGCAACTCCAAGTCCCTGAGCTCCGACACCAACACGACTCTGATCAAGTGTTTTCATAGCGACAATAAAACCCATGCCTTCTCTGCCGAGCATATTTTCTTTTGGAATTTTACAGTCTTCAAATATTAATTCTCTTGTGGCAGAAGCTCTTATGCCCATTTTATTTTCTTTTTTACCAAAGCTAAAACCAGGAGTTCCTTTCTCAACAATAAAAGCAGATGCACCCCTTGCTCCCTTGCTTTTATCGGTTAAAGCAATAACTGTATAAATCTCAGCTTCTCCACCGTTTGTTATCCATTGCTTTCTTCCATTAAGAATGTAGTAATCTCCATCTTTTGTAGCAGTTGTTTGAATTCCTCCTGCATCACTTCCTGCATTTGGTTCGGTGAGTGCAAAAGCAACAAGACGTTTCCCATCTGCTATATCAGGTAAGTATTTTTTCTTTTGCTCCTCTGTTCCAAAAAGAAGAATTGGGTATGTCCCAAGTGCGTTTGCAGCATAGGTGGTTGAAACTCCAAGACAAACTCTTGATAACTCTTCCACAACAAGACAAAGTTCAAGGGCACCTGTTCCAAGTCCTCCATATTCACTTGGAATGAATACTCTGAACATATCTGCCTGGGCAAGAATTTTCATGATATCCCATGGGAATTCTCCTGTTTCATCAAGCTCTGCCCGGACAGGAAGAACATGTTCTTCTGCAATCTGCCTTGCTAAGTCTTTTATCATCCTTTGTTCTTCAGTTAAAAAGTAATCCACGGCAATCCTCCTTTAACCAGATATATCTGCACCTTCTACAAGAAGGGTTGGTGAACCAGTGTTTCCAAAAAATTTTAAATCATTAGCTAATGCTCGTATATTTTTGAATAATTCTATCACATTGCCAGAGTATATTACTTCCTTTACAGGATGTTTTAATTCTCCGTTTTCTATATAAATTCCTGAAACTCCCACTGAGAAATCTCCACTAACAGGATTTGCTGTATGCATACCCATAACTTCAACAACATAGATTCCTTTGTCAACTTGTTTTATTAAATCCTCTGGAGAAGGCTTTTCCCCTTCATTATCAATATATAGATTTGTTGGACCTACGGATAGTCCTCTATCTGTTCTAATTGCATTTCCTGTAGATAATGTTCCTGCCCTGTTTGCTGTATAGGTGTTATGTAAAAGAGATGTTAAAATTCCATTTTTAATTAAAACTTTTTTTGATGCTGGAACACCTTCAGCATCAAATGGTGTTGAACCAAACTTTTCTGGAGACAGTGCATCATCAATGATATTTAATTTTTCGTTTATAACAATTTGTCCGATTTTGCCTGAAAAAAGAGATTTACCCATTTGATAGTTTTCTGCAGAAATAGATTGAGCTATAAGTTCAAGAAATTCACATGCAACATAGGGAGATAAAATTGTAATTCCTTTAAATGGTTTAATTTTTCTGGGAGAAAGAAGCATTAAAGCTTTTTTACCTGCTTCTAATGCAACATCTTCAAAGTTGATATTTTTTAAAAATCTTTCAGTTCTGTAAGCCCATCCCATCTGAGAATCTCTTTCTTCAGCAATTGCAATTATATGAACCATAATGCTTGTAAAAGGTTGATAAAGAGAGATGCCTTTTGAGTTTATTATGCCTTTTTCATCAATTGTAAAGCTTATTTCTGCATTTCTGAGTTTTTTAATTCTTCTATCAAAAAGAGCTGATTTTTGCATATTTATTAATATTTCAGGCAGTGATTCTTCCTTGTTGATTAATTGTTCATCAAAAACTTCCACTTTTTTTATTTGTTCTGGACATGGAAGAGCTAAAAATTCATCTTGGTCAGATATTTGAGCAAGCGTAGTTGCTAACTGAAAAGCCTCAGGAATTTTATTTATTTCGCTACAAATTGAAAATCCAGCTTTTTTATCTTTTATTACTCTTATTGAAAAAAATTCTCTTGTAGCATCCTTTTTTTTATCAAGTTTTAAATCTTTACCTTCTACTGAATGAGTTTTTCTTCTTAGAAAATAAATTTCCCAATCAGCATGAATATCTGGTATTTTTTTTAAAACTGAATCTAAATATTCATTCCATGTATGTTGCAGATGCATAATCAGACTCCCAGACAGTAACACTATAAAGTCTTACAAGCGTTGTATTGAACTTATCTTTCAGAGACATATATATCCATCTTGCTATGTTTTCGCTTGAAGGGTTTAATTGTGTAAACGGTGGAATTTGGTTTATAAAGGTATGGTCAAGCTGGGATACTACTTCATCAACATTTTTTTTTAATTCTTTAAAATCAAGAGCAATTCCGATTTCATTAAGTTTTTCTGAAATTACTTCTACTTCAACTTTCCAGTTGTGTCCATGAATATTTTCACATTTTCCTTTATAACCTTTTAGTTGATGAGCAGCATCAAATCCTGTAATAATTTTCAACTTATACATTATTTCACTTCTTTCTTGAAGACTGTGATATAAGGGAGATTTCTGAACATTTCATGATAATCAAGCCCGTAGCCAACAACAAATTTATTAGGAATTTTAAAGCCAGTATAGTTAACAGGAACATCAACAACTCTTCTTTCTGTTTTATCAAGGAAAACACAAATTTTAAGAGAAGATGGATTCATTGAAAGAATTTTTTCTCTTATGACTTTTAAAGAAATTCCTGTATCAATAATATCATCCACAAGAAGCACATCTTTGCCTTGAATTTCCTCTCTCGGAAAATAATGAATTTTTACTTCTCCAGAGGATGAGTCTTTTATGTAACTGGATGCAATAATAAAATCAACTTTTAAAGGAGTCTGAATATACCTTATGAGATCTGAGAAAAACATAAATGAGCCTTTGAGAACTCCGATTACAAGTAAGTCCTTGTTTGCATAGTCTGCAGATATTTTGTATGCCAGTTCCTTAACTTTCTTTTGAATCTGGTCTTCTGAAATAAGCGGTGTTCCAATAAACATAGTTAACAATTATAACAGAATAAAGATTATTTTTGCGAGAGTCTTTAGATTCCTATAAAGGAATATGGAATATGTTTTAAAATGGTTCCTTTTTGTCTTTCCAACATATACATAGTAACCTGAATAGAAATAATAGTTTCCCATCTGTATGATATTGATTAAATTCAGGCTCATTCAGGTTAGCTGTACTCAACTGTCATTCATTTATTTTAGTTATAAATTTTTTTATTTCCAGATATCTAGCAATTCCATTTCTTGTTATCATGCCTGTAATTTTCCCATCTTCTAAAATTACAAGTCTTCCTACATCTTCTCTGAGCATCTTTTCAAGAGCATTTAATGCATTATCTTGAGGAGATATCTCCCATTGAGGTTTGTGCCTACCATAAAATTCAGATACCTCTCTTAGTGGTCTGTCTTCTTCAGGAATACTTTTTATATCCCTTAGTGCCAAAATACCCAGATATTTGCCTTCAGAGACTACGGGAAATCCTGTATAACCATACTTAAGAAAATAATTATTAATCACCTCTTGAATGCTCATTGATGGAGAAACAGTAACTAAATCTTTTACCATCAAATCCTTTACTTTAACATTCTGTAACATTGCCTCAAGTGTTGATTGTTGATAACTTCCATAGGCTGCGGAATAGAGAAACCATCCAATTAAAATGAGCCAGAGACCTGTGGGAATCCCCATAAAAAGAGAGAATACACCAAATATCATGAAGAATATTGCTATATTCTGTCCGATTTTTGATGCTTTCTGGGTAGCATATAGGTAATCTTTCTTTTTACTCCATAAATACGCTCTTAGAACCCTGCCACCATCCATAGGAAACCCCGGTATAAGGTTGAAAAAACCAAGGATTAGGTTGAGCTGGTAAACATAGGAAAAAAGAGACTTGAAACCGATATTTGTTGTTTTCAGACTAAACAAAAAGAAAAAAGCCGCTAAAAAAAAGCTTGTTAGGGGACCGGCAATGGCTATTCTAAACTCAGCCTTCGCACTTGGAGGTTCTCCTTTCATCTGAGCAACTCCACCAAAAATAAAAAGCGTGATACTTTCAATTGTAAGCTTATATCTCTTAGCTACAAGTGAATGGGCAAGTTCATGTATTGCTACAGAGAAAAATAGCAAAAACGCAGCCACTACTCCATTAATCCAGTAAGAAGCTACTGGTAACTGTGGCGCAACTTTCGGAAAATAAAATGTTGAAAGTGACCATGTGATAAGTCCGAAAACAATAAGCCAAGTGTAGTGTATTCTTATGGGAATTCCGAAAACTTTTCCAATCTGCCATGCTCCCTGAAAAAATCCATTCATTTTCTCCATCTCCTTCTGAGCCATTTGTCAATTTCAACAACTATAATAACTGAAAGAGCCACAAGAAGAATATTCTGCCAGTCTTTGATTGAAATCGGTTCTGTTCTGAATATCCACTGAAATGCAGGAACATAAATAAAGGCAAGCTGGGCAATAGTTGCTGCTATTAGGCTTAAAAACAAAAAGGGATTACTTAATAAGCTGATTTTAAATATGGATTCATACTCAGACCTGCTGTTCCATGCCTGAAAAAACTGGAAAAATACCATTGTGGTTACTGCAACTGTTCTTGCTTTTTCAAGGGATGCACCACTTTCTAAGGCATTGATAAAGTTAAAAACTATTCCTGCCGAGATTAACGCACCCACAATGATTGTTCTTTCAATTAAAAGCCGCGACATTATTCCCTCTTTCGGATCTCTGGGAGGTCGTGTTAGCACACCCTTTTCTCCAGGTTCAAAGGCAAGAGCAATATCCTGAAGAGCATTTGTTACAAGATTTATCCATAAAATCTGTGCAGGAACATAGGGAATGGGAACACTGAAAAGCATAGCAAGAATAATTGAAAGTATTGAGGCAACTCCTGTAGGAATCAGAAAGAATGTGACTTTTCTAATATTGTCAAAAACAATTCTTCCCTCTCTTACAGCATGAAAGATGCTTGCGAAGTTGTCATCAGTGAGAACCATATCAGAGGCTTCTTTTACCACATCTGTTCCACTTTTACCCATTGCAATACCTATGTGAGTAGCTTTCAAGGCAGGTGCATCATTTACCCCATCTCCTGTAACTGCAACTATTTCTCCATGACGTTTAAGTTGCTCAACAATTCTTAGTTTATGCTCAGGAGAAACCCTTGCATAAATAGATACCTCTTTTACTTTATGGAAAAGCTCTTCATCGCTCATTCTTTCAAGCTCTTTTCCTGTAAGAACCTTTGATTTACTGTCTGAAATACCAAGCATCTCACCTATTGCCTTTGCAGTGACTGCATGGTCTCCTGTTATCATCACAACCCTGATTCCTGCACTTTTACATCCCTTAATTGCCTCTATT
>Ga0123519_10006614_pt1 | contig 18131 bp, 14 predicted proteins | sample YelNatPaOPRAMG02_FD_87396 | JGI IMG/M metagenome (GOLD analysis project Ga0123519, IMG submission 87396) | Hot spring microbial communities from Yellowstone National Park - Yellowstone National Park OP-RAMG-02 (version 2) | ecosystem: Environmental > Aquatic > Thermal springs > Hot (42-90C) ... | reverse complement strand
GTAGTTGACTCCAAATATTAGGGGCGGCTTTTTGAGTTTTCTCCCAAAGTTTAGGTTGTTCCGTATGTTTTGACCCATGGGTATGGAGATGAAGTCTTGTATGCTCATCATGTTTATTTCTGGCATGCCCTCTTTTCCAACTATGGCGAAGGTTGTTTCGGTTTCTAGCGCTGCCCCATAACAGATTATTCCGTGCTCCCGGTTGAAGCTCTGCTGGACAGGTACATAGGCTTTAGAGTCGCGGCCACCATACATTATTCCACCCAACTCGACGCCCATTGGATTGTCCAGTTCCGGGTCGCAGTTATCCAACGCCTTAAGAGACATGGTGTAGCGGGCATTCTTGTGGGCAGGCGGTATAGGTTCACCGTTCTCATCCCTTTTGCCTTCCCACCAATACCCACTGTAGTTTACCCCGTCTTTTGGCAACTCGCAGCCCATTCCAAGCCAGTAGGGTTTGCCATTCTTCACTAGAACGTTTGAGAAAATGACTTCTTCAGGACTTGTAAGCACATTGTACAGCACCGGATCATCGTTTGGGTTTATGCCTTGAAGAACGCCGAAAATGCCGCACTCCGCGTTCACAGCCCTAGCCACAGAGTCGACGTTGCGTATATAGGTAATGTCGTCGCCAAGTATAGTCTCCCCCGGAAGAGTGGCAGTTGCGGTTTTGCCACACGCGCTTGGAAAGGCCCCGGCAAAGTAGGTTTTTCTACCACCCGGCCCATGCACCCCCATAATCATCATGTGCTCGGCAAGCCAGCCTTCCTGGTTTGCTTTTCTTATGGCAAGTCTGAAAGCCAGCTTTTTGAAACCTACAGAGTTACCCGCATACTGGGTGTTAACGCTATAGGTTGTATCTTCCATGTAGTCTATGTATACCCTCTTCTTTTCATGGTTCACGCTAACCATGTTTTCGTTTAGTCTTCCGCTGGAATGCAGTGCTCTTAAAAAGTGGGTATCCGTATTAGCCGTGACAAAGGCTTCATAGCCAGGTCTGAAAAGGAGATACTCCGAATGGGCAACATACCATGAGTCTGTGCAATGGACGCCAAGAATTGAAAAAATGGAGTTAAGAGGTCCTAAGCATACGAAACGGACAATCATTGTGCGTCCTTTCATCGAATCTTTAAGCAAGCTTTTTACTTCGGCCAGCCCTTCGTCTCTATCAATCTGGTTTAACGCCTTGCTCACGTAGTCGCCCTTTGGCACGAGATATTTTGTGGCTTCGCGGTCCCTTCCTTGGTCATAAGGCCCATCAAAGTGAACTGTATGCCCCGGAATTGCTAGGAGTTTCTCTTCGCCGGTTTTTATTGCCATTCGCTTGATGTGAGCCACATCTTCAGGCGAGTCGTCTGCGACAAAAATCCTTTCTGGATTACAGAGCTCGGCGTTTTCGGCAATGAACTGATGAACCCTTGGAACTTTTATGGCTTGAAGCTTCATGTAATTTTTTGAGTCCATTTTTAAGCGTAGAACTTCAAGGCACTCATCCATTTTGCTAAAGGTGCGACTTTGCATTGCAGCCCTCTCATCGCGTCACAGACAAGCATGCTCGTTTAACAGGGCTATGGCTTCTTCAACACTTAAGCCCTTATGAACTATGCCAACCAGCGCTTTCGTTATGGCTGTCGGATTTTCATGTTGAAAAACGTTTCTTCCAATGGAAACCCCTGCACAACCGGCTTTTATAGCGTTGTAAACCATTTCCAGCAGGCTTCTGGTTGAGTCAACCTTTGGGCCGCCGGATATTACCACGGGAACAGGGCATCCTTCAACAACTTTTCTAAAGGATTCTGGGTCTCCCGTGTAGTTTGTCTTTACGACATCTGCACCGAGCTCCGCGCCAACTCTTGCTACGTGGGCGACAAACTGCTGGTCGTGCTCGTTTCCAACTCTTGGCCCCCGCGGATACATCATAGCAAGCAATGGAACACCCCACGCGTCACATTCATCAGCCAGCTTACTCAACTCAGCCAACATTTCATGTTCATGATCTGCGCCTAGATTTACATGAATTGAAATAGCATCGCATCCCAAACGGATAGCCTCTTCGACACTGCAAACCTTCACCTTCCAATTTGCGTCCGGGCCTATCGTAGTACTTGCGGAAACATGTATGATGAGCCCAAGCCTTTTCGTGTCAACGTTTTTCGCTACGCCCTTATGTAAAACGACAGCGTCCGCTCCACCGGCGACAAGTTTGTCGATAACACCTTGCATGTTCACAAGGCCTTGAATTGGACCGCTTGTAACTCCGTGATCCATAGGAATTATCACCGTTTTGCCGTCGTCGCCGAATATTCTCCGTAGCCTTCTACTTTTTCCAGTGGCCATTTCAACATGCCTCCATATTTTCTTCTAAAGCTTTTCTGACAACCATGAGAGCCTCCTCCACACGTGCCCTATCAACGAAGACGTGGATTCCCGAAGCCACCGTGAACAACCCATAAATATTTATGCCCTCCATGCTTAGGGACTTAGCCAAACTGCCCAATACTCCCGGAGTTTCTTCAAGCCCCGCCTTTTTAATCTTTATTAGGGAAAGGTTTTTTCTCACGGCCATGGCTACAGCCTCGGGGTTATCGTGAACAACCGAGTGAAGAGGTTTAAGGATTTTGTCAAGCATGCTTTCCGGAACATACATTATTAGGGAGTCATAATTGGCTGAGAATCCTAAAAGCTGAACCTCCGCGCTCTTTAATTTCTGGATAGCTTGGTGCAAGACCTCGGGGGATTGGGAAAGCCCTTTTCCAACAATGGTTATGGAAGCTATTGCCTCTGGAAAGTCAACGCTGGCAACATTTCTCGCGAGAAAGCCTTTGATAACCGTTCCTTCCGTGTCCAAGTCGCAGTGGGTGTGATTTATAATTTTAACATCCATCCAGTCTTCTTTGTATTTCAACGCTTTTTTCTGCAGGAACTTTTGAGAAGAGCCCGCAAGCCCAATCAACGAGTTAACGTCTATCTGGGGTATTTTTCTCGCCGATTTCACAAGTTTAGGATCAGCTGTCATTATACCGTCCACGTCCGTGACAAGTATGACTTGTTTCGCCTTGAGAGCTCGCGCCAAAACAAACGCTGTTATGTCGCTTCCACCCCTCCCTATGGTTGTAATTTTTCCGTCTAACGTTTTGCCCACAAAACCCGGAACAACAACCACAACACCCTCATTGAGTAGGGACAAAATGTGCTTGCATATTCTTTCCTCACATGTTTCCAATATTGGTTCAGCGTTCATTGGCACGTCATTGGTGATTATCGGCCAATCCGGATCCGCCGGGTCAAAGTAGCGGCACTTTACACCGTTCGCTTTCAAAGCTGCTGAGAATATTCTTGCACTTGTCCTTTCACCCATGGCCAAGACATCGTCAACATCTGTGCTGCGCACCATTTTCTCGCAGTTTACAGCTTCTTTTACGGCTTCCAGCAGAAAATCCGTAGTTTTACCTAAGGCGGAAACAACCACCGCAATCCTTGACCCTTTACTCAACTCTTTTACGACGGCTTTAACGGCGTTAGATATCTTCTCACCGTTTGCTAAGCTGCTTCCTCCGAACTTCACAACAAGAATGGAACCATGCACAATATCTTGTTTCACCTTCACAATCAACCCCCTAAAGGAGAAACCGAAACCCAGTGAGGCGCAGTTTCTCCCTAATAGCTAAATGGATACCAATAGCCATTAAAAGTAAATCCGAGTAGTTTTTGCGTGGCTATTAGTATATCCATCGGATCGAACAATAACAACACCCATCATATTTATACTTTTTGGTATTAAGTTCTATATGGAAAACTGAACGGCTGCGTTCAGGCGTTTAACGATTTGTTTGGCTTTTGAATATTTCAATCATGTCGTTTAGCATTTTGCTTGCAGTTTCAATGGGGCCTGCTCCATGTCCCATGATGACTATTTCTTTCGCCAGATCCGTTTTGAATTCAACAGCGTTTAGCGTGTTGTCGACGCATATTTTGTCGTTGAATGGTACCAGCATTGGTTCTACAAGCAGTCTTTTTTCATCCGCTAGTCCAACAAGTTTAATGGTGCATCCTTTTTTACGGGCTTCCTTTAAGTCTTCAACCGTTATTTTCTCTATGCCGTCAACTTCTGGCAAGTCTTTGTATGTTACCCTTCTTTCCAACAGCGCGTTTGCCAAAATCACCATTTTACAAGCGGTGTCTGTCCCGTTAAGATCGTATGTTGGATCCATTTCGCATATGCCCTTCTCCTTCGCCTCCTTTACGGCTTCTTCAATGGAACAATGGTTTTCACTCATTTTTGTGAGTATGAAGTTAGTTGTTGCGTTTAACACTCCCCGAATTGACACAATTTGATTTCCGGAAAGACAATGTTTGGCTAGGCTTATTACTGGCGTACCCCCACCCACAGTGGCGTCAAATTTCAATTGGACATCATGTTTTTTCGATTCTTCCGAAAGTTTGTAAAAGGCGACGGCCAATGGTCCCTTGTTGGCTGTTATCACATGTCTGCCAGTCCGCATGGCTTCCAACATGAAAGACAAGCCGGGTTCACCGTCCACGATGTTGGTTGGAGTGGCTTCCACTAGAATTTCCGCATCCACTTTGTCCAGAACCTCTAAGCCAGTTACACTTAACTTGCCATATCCAGGGTAGAACGCTACAGTCTTCTCTGACTTCTTAATATACAATGCTTTTTCGAGGTCAAGCCCCCTTGGGTTTATGGCTGCCCCTCTACTATCAACAATGGCCACAACCCTCGGAGATACGCCGAATTTTTCCACTATGAGATTATACTTCATGTTCAATACTTTAGCGAACCCACGACCAACGTTCCCAAAACCGATTATTATGATCCTTGGCTTCGTGATTTCACCACCTTCTCCAACGCTTCTAGATTGGGCTCGATTTCGATAATTCCTCCGCAAGCCCTCACAGCAGCCTCAGGATCCTTTAAGCCATGGCCTGTGGCAACACAAACAATCGTCTCGTCCACGTCAACTTCGCCGTTTTTAACCAGCTTTTTAAGCCCGGCTATACTGGCTGCACTGGCGGGTTCAATGAAAATTCCCTCTTTTCTGGCTAGAAGCTTCTGCGCCTTAATGATTTCATCATCTGTAACTGTTAAAGCTGTGCCATGGGACTCTTTTAAAGCGTTCAACGCCCTTTTCCAGTTAACAGGGTTTCCAATGCGGATGGCTGTTGCTACAGTCTCTGGATCTTTAACTGGCTCTATTGTGGCGCTGTTGGCTGCAAAAGCCTTCGCTATTGGGCTGGCGCCAGTCGCCTGTACACCAACCATTTTAGGCAATTTTTCAATGAGTCCTAAAGCCTTTAACTCCTTTAAGCCCTTCCAGTAGGCGGTTATGTTCCCAGCGTTTCCAACAGGTAAAACTACTTTGTCAGGGACTTGCCACTCAAGCTGGTCGCATACCTCGAAGGCTGCTGTCCTTTGTCCTTCTATCCTAAATGGGTTTATCGAGTTCAGCAAGTACAAGCCGATCCGTTTGCTTGCCTCCACTGCCATTTGAAGGGCGATATCAAAGTTACCCCTTATCCCAACTACAATTGCTCCATGCATCATTGCCTGTGCAAGCTTTCCAAAGGCTATTTTTCCAGCTGGGATTAACACTATGCAGGGCAGTCCAACTTTGGCTGCATACGCCGCTAAAGAGGCGGAAGTGTTCCCTGTAGAGGCGCAAACAACAGCCTTTACGCCAAGCTCCAAAGCCTTTGAAACGCCAACAGTCATCCCCCTATCCTTAAAAGAACCAGTTGGGTTTGCACCCTCATTTTTGACGTACAGATTTTTGATCTTCAGCTCTCTGCCAAGTCTCTTGCATCTGTATAGCGGCGTACCCCCCTCGTTCAAAGTGACAATTTTTGATTCGTCAAAGACTGGCAAAAACTCCTTGTACTTCCACACTGAAATCGGCCTTAGCCTCCACTCTCCCGTTTCAATTTTTTCTCTCAACATTCTCTCGTCAAATTGCACTTCAAGTAAGTCGCCGCATCTCTCGCAGTTGTATATTAACTCGTTGACGGAGTATTTCGCACCACATCCAATACAACGCATGGAAATCATCTGTCCTCCCTCCTGTCGATTCTTGCACCCGGCCCAGGTTTCGTCATCAACACTTCACAATGGATTCCGTTGACCTTGAAGCCTTCTTTCATGGCTTCCGCCACCCTGCTTTCCACGTTTTTTGAGGCGTCGACAAGGGCTAAGACGGAGGGGCCTGCTCCACTTATTGCAACGCCTACGGCTCCGGCTTCAAGGGCTCCCTTTTTCACGTCAAGAAATCCTGGAATTAAGCCAGCCCTGTATGGTTCCGCTATTAAGTCGTTCATTCCCATCCCCATCAAGGTCAAGTTGTTTGTTAAAACGCCAGCAACAAATGCTGCTGCTCTTGCAACATTATGCACTGCATCGGAAAGCCCGATATGTTTGGGAAGAACTGAGCGGGCTTTACGTGTCTCCAACACTATTTCAGGAGTGGCTATCACGAAATCAGCGTTTTCGGGCATTGGAAACCGTACAACTTCGAAGGGTTCATGGGAAACTATCGCTGTAAAGAATCCCATGATCGAAGCGGATACATTGTCGGCGTGCGGGACGCCGGCCGCCGCTATTTCGCCTAATGCTGCAAATTTTATGAGTTCTTTGTCGGTTAAGCCGAGCCCTAAAGCTTCGTTTATGGCCAAGGCTGAAGCCGCTGCGCTTGCCGCACTGCTGCCTAAACCGCTTCCAGCTCTTATACCCTTTTCAATGTTGATAATTAGCCCGCAATTTTTTCTAGAAGCTTTTAGAAGAGCTTTGGCAACTATTCCAGCAGTATTTTCCTCTGGCTTCGTTGGGATAAGCGCTGAGCCCCTTCCATTTACAAACAATTGAACCTTTTTGTTCCCCTTCACCACATCGACGGAAACCTTGTCAAACAATGCATCTAATGCGACTCCAAAAACATCGAATCCAGCACCTAAGTTCGCTGATGTCGCTGGAGCTATAGCCTCCACATGGCTGAAAGCTGGCGAATCTTTAACTTTTTTGCTTCTGTGATCAACAGCGGAGAGCTGAAGACTGAATGCAGTTCTCACTTTCTATTTCACCCCCAAAAGACCAGACGAAAGCAGAGCCCGAAACAGAAGAGAGCGTTCGCGCCTTCGTTTGGTCCCCTAACCAGATCCGGTTCCGGTAGTAGTACCGGTCAGTGTGGCACGTGTTAGGGAACCAGACGCGTTCAAAGCTTAACCACAGCCAAAGTTTTCTTAAGCTTTTCGTATATAAACTTTACGGATTATAACTTTACGCTTATGAAAAAACTTAAACGGAAAAAAGTTTTAGTCTGTTTGGGCGTCCCTATTTTGTGGTTCCTCTTTTTAAGAGCAGTTTGTTTATGCCGTTTATCATGGCTTCTACGCTTGCATTAACTATGTCTTCGCTTGCACTGCCTGCTGAAACGATGTTGCCCTGATCGTCTTCAACCTTTATGGCGACTTCGGCGAGGGCGTCTGAACCACCAGTTATTGCCTCAAGCCTGTACTCTTTTAGCTTAACCCCAACCAGCTTATCCACAATTTTCTGTATGGCCTTTATTGCCGAATCCACCGGGCCGACGCCTGTTTCGGTTGCAATGTACTCCTTGTCGTTTATTGCTAGTTTGACTGAAGCCATTGGTGTTGTTTCGCTTCCAGTTACAACGGTGAACCCCAAAAGTTTAACGACATTTTTTTCAGGGATTCCCGTTATGGCTCTTGCTATGGCGAAAAGATCAGTATCCGTTACAGGTTTACCTTTATCACCTAAGGCTTTCACACGCTTGAAAATCTCGTTTAATTGGCCGTCAGTAACGTATACTCCAACGGCTTCAAGCTCAACTTTTAACCCCTGCCTCCCCGAATGTTTGCCCGCAACTATTTTCCTTTTCCGTCCAACCATTTCAGGCGTAAGAGGTTCAAAGGTTTCTGGTTTAGCCACAACTCCTTTAGTGTGTATTCCAGATTCGTGGGCGAAGGCATTTTCACCAACAATCGCCTTGTTGGGTTGAAGTGAAATACCTGTTATTCGTGAAACAAGCCTCGATGTCTCGTACAGCAGTTTCATGTTAATCCCTGTTTTCTTTTTGTATACTACATGAAGAGCCATCGCAACCTCTTCTAAGGCTGCGTTGCCAGCCCTTTCGCCTAAACCGTTCACCGTTACGTGGACTTGTGTTGCTCCGCCCTCAACTCCCGCCAGAGAGTTCGCCACGGCCATTCCGAAATCGTTGTGGCAATGTACGCTTATCGGAACTTTTATGACCTTTTTCAGTTCACTTATGAGTTTTCTCATGGAACACGGATTTGCAACCCCAACGGTGTCTGGTATGTTTATTCTATCCGCTTTGCTCTCTTGCGCCACTAAGCACACTTTCTTGAGAAAGTTAAAGTCCGTTCTGGTCGCGTCCATCGGTGAAAACTCGCAGACGAAGCCGTGAGCCTTAACGTACTGGATAATTTCCTCGGTTTCTTTCAGCACCCTTTCCCGTGTCCCATTTAAGACGTATTTTATTTGGACATCTGATGTTGGAATGAACGTGTGAACTGAATCCACTTCGCATGCCATCGCCGAGTCCACGTCGCCTTTTGTTGCCCTTGCAAGGGCGCAAATCTCCGTCTTCAACTCTGCCTCAGCTATCCTTTTGACAGCCTGAAATTCGCCTTCAGAAGCTGACGGGAAGCCCGCTTCAATTACGTCTACTCCAAGCTTGTCAAGTTGTAGGGCTATTTCCATTTTTTCGTCGGGTGTTAAGGAGACTCCGGGAGTTTGCTCCCCATCCCGTAAAGTTGTATCAAAAATTCTGGTGTACTCCATCTTAATCAACCTCACCTAGCGTTTTTAATTTCTTTGGCGATGGCCTCGCCCATTTCTATGGTGGTTAGTGAACCGCCTAAGTCTGGAGCCGTTAGGGCTTTTCTTATGGCTTCTGCAACGCCCAAGTCAATTGCTTGGGCAGCTTCCATGCACTTTTTATCGCCGTATTTTTGACCTAGCCATTCAATCATCATTTTGGATGTCAGAATCATGGAGCACGGGTTGGCAGTGTGTTTTCCCACTCGTGTTGGCGCTGATCCATGTATAGGCTCAAAGATTGCGTAGTTGTCGCCAATGTTTCCACTCGGAGCCATTCCTAAACCTCCGACAAGTTGGGCAGCTTCGTCGGACAGTATATCTCCGAACATGTTCGTTGTCACTATGACATCGTAGTTTTGCGGTTCCTTGATCAGCCTCATAGCTGCAGCATCAACGTACTGTTCGTTAAACGAGATGTGAGGGCGCTCTCTAGCCACTTTACGGCAAACCTCTGCGAAAAGGCCGCACGTTTTTCTCATGACATTAGCCTTGTGGATGGCTGTCACTGTACGCCCCTTGTTTCGAAGCTCGGCGAGGGCGAAGGCTTTTCGAGCTATTCTCTCACATCCTTTCCGTGTTATAATCCTCAAAGCCACAGTGACCTCGTCATCAAGCACAAATTCAATCCCCTTGTAGACATCTTCAGTGTTCTCCCTAACAATGACCAAGTCAATATTATCCCTCACGCAAGGCGCACCAGCATACGATTTGACAGGCCGAATGTTGGCGTACAAGTCCAGCATAATTCGAAGCTTGACAATAACGTCTGCAGCTGTTTCTCCCACAGGGCCCTTCAAGCAAACATGCGCCCTTCTTATTGCTTCAACTGTTTCCTCTGGAAGGGCAACACCATACTTCTCAAGGCAAGAGTCTCCAGCTTCGAGAAACACGTATTCAAAGTTCAAGTTGAACTTTTCTTCAACAGCCTCTAGAACCTTCAACGTTGCTTCAGTTAGCTCCGGACCTACGCCATCGCCCGGTATCACGGCAACACTATAGCTCGCCATGCTCTTCAAGCCTCCTTTTTAAATGTTCCACTAAGCCGCCAGCGCTTATGATTTCTAAAATGAAACTTGGGAGTATTGATGCTTGCAATCTTAAATTCTTTGTTAGGTTCACTATCTCCCCCTCGGCAAGGTTCACGAGAAGCTCATCCCCATCACCTGTTTTTTCAAGGATTGAGGAACATTCAACCACGGGCAGTCCAATGTTTATGGCGTTTCTGTAAAATATACGGGCGAATGATTTTGCAATAATGCATCTAACCCCAGCATGCTCTAGGGCGATGGGGGCATGTTCACGGCTTGAACCGCACCCAAAGTTTTTACCTGCTACAATTATGACGCCTTCCCGCGCCTTCTCATGGAATTTGGAGTTTAATCCTTCCATGGCATGTTTTGCCAATTCATATGGATCTAGCGTGGTCAAGTATTTGCTGGGAATTATTACATCAGTATTAATATTATCACCGAAGATGACTGCCTTACCCTTGATTTCCAATCTCCTTACAGCCTCCTTGGATCCGTAATTTCGCCCTTCAAGGCTGAAGCCGCAACCGTTGCCGGAGAAGCCAAATAAATCTTGGCTTTTGGGCTTCCCATTCTTCCAGTAAAATTCCTATTAGAAGAGCTTACGCATGTTTCACCTTCTGCAAGCAGTCCCATGTGGCCGCCGAAGCATGCACCGCAAGTGGGGTTACATATGCACGCGCCAGCCTTTGCGAGCGTTTCCAGTATTCCCTCCCTCAAAGCCTGCAAATAAACTTCATGGGAAGCTGGTGTGACGATAAACCGCACACCACCTTTGATCTTTTCGCCTTTAACAATCTCAGCAGCCATCCTCAAGTCTTCGATTCTACCGTTGGTGCACGACCCAACAAAAGCCTGATGGATAAGGGTGCCTTCAACTTCTGAAACCGGTTTAAGATTGTCAACAGAGCTTGGACAAGCCACTTGTGGTTCTAGAAAGCTGACATCTACGTCAACAACTTTCTCATATTTGGCGTCTACATCGCTTTTTAGCGGCTCAATAGGCTTTTCCGCCCTGTTTTTAACGTAAGCCATCACTTTTTCGTCTGGATTGATTATTCCTGTTTTTGCTCCGGCCTCCACAGCCATGTTGCATATGGTCAATCTTTCGCTTACGCTCATGCTTTTGATAACGGGTCCATCAAACTCCATAGCCTTATAGTTAGCTCCATCAGCGCCTATTTGGCCGATAATGCTTAGTATCAGGTCCTTTGCGCCGACAAATTTTTGGAATTCTCCTTCAACATTGACTTTTATTGTTTCCGGAACTTTAAGCCATATTTTGCCCGTGGCGAAAACGGCAGCCATTTCCGTTGAACCTATCCCTGTTCCGAAAGCTCCTAAAGCGCCATAGGTGCATGTGTGAGAGTCGGCTCCCACGATTAATTCGCCGGGCTTAACGTGGCCTTTCTCTGCCATCACTTGGTGGCAAACACCGCCGAACCCCACATCATAGAAATATGGAATGTTTTGCTCTTTTGCGAACTTCCTCATAATTTTGTGGAGTTCCGCCGACTTAGCAGAGTCCGCTGGAACTTGATGATCCAAAACCATAACTATCCTATTGTCGTCCCAAACCTTTTTCACGCCTATTTTGTGGAATGTTTCAATTGCTAGTGGACCGGTTATGTCATTAACCATAGCCATGTTCACATTTGCTTCTACTATTTCCCCTGGCGAAACTTCCTTTCGGCCCGAAGCCGTTGCTAGAATTTTTTCAGAGATATTCATTTGCTTCCCTGTCAACGATTGTCGGCTATTTTTCCATTCCAGCCATTTTCCTTATGAACCTGCTTACTCTTTCCAGTTCATGGTTTTCAATTTCTTTCATCAGCTGTTTCAGTCTTTTTTCGCCGTTTCTGTGTTCTTCTATCCATTCTTTGGCGAAAGCACCGCTTCTAACGTTTTCAACAACCTTTCGCATGTTTTCTTTAACATGGCTATCTATAACCTTTGAACCAACTGTTAAACCGCCGTACTTCGCTGTGTCTGAAACTGCCTGCAGCATGCCGGTTATTCCTTTTCGGTAGATTAAATCCATTATCAGTTTGGCTTCGTTGCAAGCCTCGAAGTAGGCTAATTCTGGGGGGTATCCGCTCTCCACAAGCACTTCAAACCCATTTTTTATAAGCTCGATCAGTCCGCCTACAAGAACTGTTTGTTCGCCTATTAAGTCGCTTTCAGTTTCATCCTTAAACGTTGTCTCTAAAACCCCTGCCCTAGTACACCCAACTCCCTTCGCGATCGCCAAGGCTGTTTCCTTAGCTTTTTCGCTAAAATCTTGATGGACAGCTATAAGCGCGGGTGCGCCGAAACCTTCAAGGAAGGTTTCTCGGACCCTCGCACCTGGACTTTTAGGTGCAACCATGATGACATCGATGTTTTTCGGCGGAGTTATCTGTTTAAAGTGGATATTGAAGCCGTGTGCAAAGTCTAGAGTTTTTCCTTCAGTCAAGTTGGGGGCTATGGCCTCCGTGTAAACCTCTGGTTGGCTCATGTCAGGTATCAAGAAAAGCACTATGTCGCCTCTTTTCGTCGCCTCTGGTATGGGGTAGACTTCAAATCCGTCTTCACGGGCTTTACTCCACGATTTACCGCTTTGCCTAAGGCCGACTGTGACTTTTAGTCCTGAATCTCTCAAGTTTTTTGCTTGGGCTTCTCCCTGGCTTCCATACCCTATTACGGCTATGGTTTTGTCTTTTATTGGATCCAAACTAGCATCCTGGTCAAAATACACTTTCACCATTTTCTTCACACCTCCTTGTACTGTTTATGACTCTCCTCTTTGCAAAGCTGTAATCCCGGTTCTGGCGATTTCTTTAATCCCATAAGGCTTTACAACATTTACAAAGGCATCTACCTTATCTGGATCGCCAGTTATTTCAACAGTTAACGATTTATGTGAAACATCCACAACCAGTCCTTTAAAAATCTCAGCGTAGTTTACTATGTCCGTTTTCGCCCTATAGTCTGGAGCTGCCACCTTAACCAAGGCTAGTTCACGAATAACGGTGTTTTTCGTATCCAATATGCTCACCTTAACAACCTCGACGAGCTTCCTCAACTGCTTAACAATCTGCTCAACAAGTTTTTCGTCTCCATTAACCGTGATAGTTATTCTTGCAAGCTCTTTCTTTTCGTTGGGACCAACAGATATGCTTTGAATATTAAAGCCTCTCCTTCTAAAAAGGTTTGAAACTCTGAAAAGCACACCAGGTCTATGCTCAACGATCGCCGAAACAATATACTCTTGTGCAGTATTCTTTGACTCCATAATTTTCACTTCCATATCATCCATTTCAAACCTTTACCCGGCGGAACCATAGGGAGAACGTTCTCTTCAGGAGATATGGGTACATCTATAACTGTTGTCACTTCGCTTGTAATGGCTTTTTTTAACGCTGAGGAAAACTCTTCCAAACTTTTTACGCAGAAGCCTTGAGCTCCGTAAGCTTCAGCCAGCTTTATAAAATCCGGCACTCTGCCTAAATTAACCGCAAAATACCGCCTATTATAGAAAAGTCTCTGCCATTGGGCTACCATTCCAAGAACCGAATTGTTTAACACCACAACAGTTACTGGAATGTTCTCCTCAACGGATGTGGCGAGATTTTGTTCAGTCATTATGAAGCTTCCGTCGCCAGCTATATCCACTACAGGAACTTTTGGATGCGCTACTTTTGCGCCTAAGGATGCGGGGAAACCGAAACCCATGGTTCCAAGCCCTCCCGAAGAGATAAATGTCCTCGGTTTGTAAACCTTCAAGTAGATTGCAGCCCACATCTGGTTTTGACCCACTTCCGTCGTTATAATTGCATCTTCGGGGAGGAGCTGGCGAATTTGAACCATAAGCCTTGGCGGTTTTAGTTCACTTTCACAGTTTGCTTTCCCATCCAGCTGCTCTTTAAACTCCTTAATTTTCGCCATCAAAGTGGTTCGCTCTTTTTTAGCGATTTTCGTCTGAAGCAGCTTGTAAATTTCCTGCAAAGCCTTTTTTGCGTCGGCTACTATTGGCACGTCTGCTTCAACGTTTTTGCCAATCTCTGCGGCGTCGATGTCTGTATGTATTATCTTTGCGTCCGGGCAGAATTCGTCTATCTTGCCAGTGGTTCTATCCGAGAACCTCGTGCCCACGGCGAGCACAACGTCTGCTTCTTGAATCAATTTGTTTGACGCCACCGTGCCATGCATCCCCAAAAGGCCTGTCGCCAACGGATGGTTTTCGGGGAGGGCTCCCTTGCCCATTAAAGTTGTCGCAACTGGAGCCATGAGAAGCTCGGCAACCGCCAAAAGCTCTTGCGAGGCATTCGAAGCGATGACGCCTCCTCCAGCAATAATCATCGGTCTTTCAGCAGCCGCCAGCAGTTCAACAGCTCTTTTAACTTGAAGCGGATGCGGAGCATGATTTGGCTGACGAAAAGCATCCTCAGGGTCCCTGTCAGCTTCCACATCCGCTAATTCGGTTTGCACATCTTTTGGTATTTCCACCAAAACAGGTCCAGGTCTACAGGACGAGGCAATTTGGAAGGCTTTGTCAATTATCAAGGGTATATCTGATGCCCGCTCCACTTGGAAATTGTGTTTGGTTATGGGGCATGTTATCCCGATGATATCCGCCTCTTGAAATGCATCCCGTCCTATAAGTCTCCTTGGAACTTGTCCGGTTAACGCAACAATGGGCGATGAATCCATATAGGCCGTTGCTATTCCCGTAACTAGATTTGTCGCACCAGGTCCCGAAGTAGCCATGCAGACGCCGACCTTTCCGCTGGCTCGAGCATATCCATCTGCCGCGTGTGCAGCGCATTGCTCGTGCCGTGTTAGAATAGTCCTTATACTGGAGTTTGCAAGGGCTTCGCAGATATCAAGCATAGCTCCTCCAGGTATGCCAAAAATCACCTTCACCCTTCGTTTCTCTAAAGCTTCCACTAAAGCCCTTGCACCACTTATGACAGCCATGAACAACCCTCCAAAATAGCAGATGAGCTGACTGAATCGATCTCCGAGGAAGCGTTAAGACATAATTTTATGCAACTGTAAAAGTAGCGGTTTAATTGGTCCTTAACGTGCCTCGCGAATAAAATTGCTCCTCCAGAGAACGCTATCCCCCATTACTACCTCCATCCTCTTGTTAAGGCCCCTCAGGCCTGGTTTCATACCACAATGAAAGCTCAAACTTCTCTTCGCTTTCCATGAAATCCTTTGTTTTCGAGTCGTTATCTTTAGTGGATTTTTTTTGCTTCGTCATCGTTACCATGGATGTGGAAATAATGCATGGCTTTAAATAAAGCTTTTGGGCAATAATTCTTGCCCAAGAATTCATATTCTCCCTTCATAATCTGCAGCGCTATTTCTCCTTTTTCCGTTAGTTTGATGGGAACACCCTTAGCATCTTTGTTTCCAGCGATGATCATTCCAGAATCCCTTAACCTGCCCAGGTTCCATCTAACTGTCGATTTAGGTACATGCAGCTCAACAGATAGTTTATTCACAAGCTGATAAAATAATAGGCCACTGCTCTCTTTCACTTTTGCCAGATACTTTAACTGTTTCACGCTCAAGGGTTTTCTGATCATCAAATCTATAAGTTCCAGCAGAATTCTGCAAATGGTTTCGCAGTTTGCTTGACATTTCTCAATGCTATGCGCTACTTCTCTCTTGTCACTTGATTTCGCAATTCCCCGTTTGGAGGGCTCTATTCCTCCGCATTAAACTCACCTCGCATTTTACAACCATCAAGCCGGAATCTTATGCTGAAGGGATGATTGCTGGCATTCTCTTTTGATAAGATATTGTTTATTCCATTCAGCATGGACTCAACACTTGCTATGACAATGTCTTGATGTGCTCCCCACGCCGTCGCTGTCATGTCGCCTTTGCTTAGATGAACCACAACTTCTACTATTGCATTGGTCCTTCCAGAAATTGATTTTACGTGATATTCGTCGAGTTTTATTGGTTCTATTGTCCGCACAGCCTTTCTTATAGCGTTTATCGCCGCGTCCACCGGTCCAACCCCTGTCGCTGCAGCTATAATAACTTTGTTCCTAACCTTAAGTTTAAGGGAGGCTGTTGGAGTTACTTTGTTTCCGGTAACCACTGTCAATTCTTGAAGCTTAAGTGGACTGTGGCGTGGTAGATTCATGATCGCTTCAGCAATCGACAACAAATCTGAATCAGTAACCTTTTTGCCCTTGTCTCCCAACATTTTGACCTTTGCAAATATCTCTTTTAACTGCTCTTCGTTGGGGAATATGCCCATTTCATTCAAAACCGCTCTTATCCCCCTGGAGCCTGCATGTTTGCCTACAACCAGTCGTCTTGTCCTTCCAACAAGGCTTGGCGGTATTGGCTCATACGTCATGGGATTATTCAATACGGCGTGAGTATGTATACCCGATTCGTGGGCAAAGGCATTCTCGCCTACAATAGCCTTGTTAGGCTGCACTTGAACACCCGTTAACGTAGAGACAAGCAGCGATATTTCATAAAACAAATTCATTTTTAAGGGCACTTTTACCCCATAAATCAATTCTAACGCGACTGCCACCTCCTCTAAAGCAGCGTTTCCAGCCCTCTCACCTATCCCGTTAATGGTTGTATGCACCTCTTTTGCACCAGCCCTCAAGGCAGCAATTGAATTTGCACCAGCCATTCCGAAATCGTCATGACAATGAACACCGAAGACTACGTTCGGAAAGTTTTTAACCAAGTCTGAATAGAAAGTGTATGCCCTCTCCGGAGTTAACACGCCTACAGTGTCGCATGGAGTCACAATATCTGCACCAGCGTCCACACTCACCGCTATCAACTTCTTCAAGAACTGTTCTTCGCTTCTTGTTGCGTCCTCAGCTCCGAACTCCACTTTAAGGCCATGGTCCTTGGCGTACTGAATGCATTCCCCTGCAAGTTTCAGAATATCTTCATGTTTTTTCCCAAGTTTATGTTTAATGTGAATTTCAGAGGACGGAATTACTAAGAAAACAGCGTCCGCCTCGCTGCCCACCACAGCGTCAACATCTTTTTTGTTGGCCCTTGCAAAGCTGAATATTTCCGCCTTCAACCCTTCCTTTGCAATCAACTTTACTGCCTTAAACTCTCCTTCCGTAGCCGCTGCAAAACCAGCCTCTATGGCGTCTACTCCAAGCTCGTCGAGTTTCTTAGCTATTTCCAGTTTATATTCTGGCGTTAAGGAAACTCCGGGGGTTTGTTCTCCATCCCTTAATGTGGTGTCAAAAAATCGGATTCCCTCTGGAAAGCTATCCGACGATAAAGCTATACCTCATTTCGAACCTCGCCCCACGTAAAATAGCACATGTTATATTAAAGTTTTTCTATTTTAGAATCAACAAATCGTATTGTGTGTGAGAGTAAGGTGGAAAAATGAGAAGCGACATCGTAAAGAAGGGGTTGACACGCTCTCCTCAGAGAGCCATACTAAAATGTTTAGGATTAACAGACAACGATTTAGAGAAACCGTTTATAGCCACAGTTAACAGTCATTCAGAGATTGTTCCGGGCCACATGCACCTTCGCCAACTAGCTGATTGCGTCAAGCAAGGCGTCCAATCAGCTGGAGGTGTACCTTTCGAATTTAACACAATTGCAGTCTGCGATGGGCTAACTATGGGGCATATGGGAATGCATTATTCTCTCCCATCGCGTGAATTAATCGCTGATTCCGTAGAGGTGATGGTTCAAGCAAACCAGTTCGACGGAATAGTTTTGATAACAAACTGCGACAAAATAACCCCAGGCATGCTTATGGCTGCGGCGAGGCTGAACATTCCCTCAATAGTTGTGACAGGGGGACCTATGCTTTCAGGCAGGTTGAAGGGGAGGATGGTAGACGTGACAACAATTTTTGAAGCTATAGGAGAGGTTAAGGCTGGAAAGCTCAGCTTGGACGAGCTTAAAATGATTGAGGATAGAGCCTTCCCCGGGTGCGGTTCATGTAATGGCATGTACACGGCGAACACCATGGCGTGCGTCACCGAAGCATTAGGCATGTCACTTCCGGGATGTGCAACGGCTCTCGCGGTTTCTTCGGCTAAATTGAGGATTGCTAAGGAAAGCGGGGAGAAAATTGTTGAACTAGTCCGCAAAAACATTAAGCCAAGAGACATAATGACAAAAGAGTCTTTCGAAAACGCGGTTATAGTGGACTTAGCCCTAGGCGGGTCAACAAACACGGTGCTACATTTGAAGGCCGTATGCAAAGAGGCTGGAGC
>Ga0123519_10006607_pt1 | contig 18145 bp, 16 predicted proteins | sample YelNatPaOPRAMG02_FD_87396 | JGI IMG/M metagenome (GOLD analysis project Ga0123519, IMG submission 87396) | Hot spring microbial communities from Yellowstone National Park - Yellowstone National Park OP-RAMG-02 (version 2) | ecosystem: Environmental > Aquatic > Thermal springs > Hot (42-90C) ... | reverse complement strand
TAAATGAGCTTTTGCGAAAAACTGGCAAAGAAAAAGTTTTGGAGGAGCTAAAGAAAATTGAAAATTTGGCTCATTTCACTTTTGTTTACCAAAAACCAGGGAGAATTGGTAATGGAGTAGCTTTGCTTTCTGCCAAAGAAGCGATAGGGAATGAACCTTTTGTTTTGTCTTGGGCGGATGAATTTTTTATAGCCAAGCCTTCGCGCGTTTCCCAGTTGGTGAAAGCTTATGAGAAATTTGGAGGAATGATTAATGGTTGCATAAGGGTAACCGAGCCGATTTATGGAGGTAGGTTTGGCTTTTATGTGGGAGATGAGGTGGAAGAGGGAGTAATAAAGGTTCGGGATTTGGTAGAGAAGCCGGGAGTGGGAAAAGCGCCATCGGAATTTGGTTCGGTGAGTGGAGCGGTGCTTTTTCCGGAGCTGTTTGATTATTTGGAAAAAGCGGACCGCAGTTTGGATTCTAAGGTAGAGTTGTACTATAATACTTATGGGTTGTTGCCAATGTTGAAAGATGGTTTTGAACTTTATGCGGTGGAATATAAAAATTGCCGTTATTTTGATACAGGAGATAAGCTGGGGTATTTGAAATCGATGGTGCAGTTGGGATTGGAACATCCGGAGTTTGGGGAGGAGTTTAGAGATTGGATTAAAAAATTAAGATAAAAAAGGAGGAAAAATGACAGAATCAGGGTCATCAGAAGGACCAAAAATGACAAGGCGAGACTTTTTGAAAAAAGCAGCGATAGCAGCGGCGGGATTGGCAGTCGGGGGAGCAGCCAGTGGCTGTGAACCAACAAGTGGTGAACTGACAGGTTTGACAGAGGAAGATAAAAAGACGTTAGGAGAAATTTTAAAAAAACAATTTGTGCCTGCAGACGAGAATGAAAGAAAGATACTGGAAGGAATGAAAGGTATGAATGATTTTTTTGGCCAGACAGTAGAGTCAGTAGTGGGAATTGAATATTTTGGAACACCAAAAGTTTATATGGTTTCAGAAAAAAGAAGGAATGGAGGGTCTTCTGATAAGGATTACTCAATTTTTAGAAATCCGCTATTAAGTGAGGAGGTTAAAGAGGTAGAAAATTCAGTTCATTTTCCTTTTTTGGGGTATCCGATAGCCAGAGTTCGTGTTAAAGTGGTTCCTGCGGGGGAAATGGTCGGCGAGGATGTTGATTTTTTGGCTTATCGAGCTGGAGACTTGAATCCTGAAATTAAGATAAGTCAACCCGGAAAATTTTTGTTTGTTTGTCAGTCAAATCAGATGAATAATTTGTCGGAAAGACAGATTTTTGAAAGGGTAAAATGAAGCCTACGTGCCAGTGCTTGTCTGCCGCAAGATGGGGAATGGTGGGTTTTTTCTGGATTGGAGAGGAAAGAAACCATACTTTTGGAAAAATAGAAATTTTTTTGGTGTTCTAAGGGGAGATTTTTTTGATTTTGAATGATATAATTTGTGATATGGTGATGAGAGAAAGAGCTTGGCAATTTGGTTTGGGAGGAGAGTTTGGGGGAGATAAGGTATCTTCGCTTGCTACAAAAGCTTTAGAGGTTATTCCCGCTTTGGAAAATTATTATCCAGTGGCAATGGTTGATTTGTCTGGTTGTTCTAAGAAAGGTTTGGCTTTTCGCATTTATGGAAAAGGGAGACAAAGGGAAATTTTGTTTTTTCCTAATTTGAATACTTTGGTGGATTATTGTTCCCAAAACAAAGTGAGGGGGTTGATTTTATTGACTGGTAGAAATTTTGATAATTTTTTTGTTGAGCAGGAAAAATTAGATAAAGTTTTTAGCCAGTTTGAAGAAAAAAAGGAATCAGAGCGTTACCGAGTTTGGTTGGTGGATGAAGAGCTGGCTGGGATTCCTTGCGAGCCTAAAGATGATAAGCAAAGGGAATTTTTAGACGAGAAAAGAGGGTTTTTGAAAGTTTTGGGGTTGGTTGGAGTAAAGTATCATCATGACGCTAGGAGAAATGTTGGTTGGTTTGAAGGAAGACCAAGGAAGAAACGAGAGGTAAAAGAAAAAGATTTAACTGATGATCCAAGAATTAAGTTTTTAAAAAAATGGGCGGAGGCAGTAGCGGGATTTCGAGGGGCGAGAGTTTTAGACGATTCGAGTTTGAGAGAAAACTTGGCTCATTCTTCGTCTTATGTTAATGCGATGAAGCAAGCTAGCGATTTGGAGGGAGTGGTTTTGGAATATAATTGTGGTTGTCGGGTAAAGTTGGAGAAAGGAGCGGAGGTAGTTTTATATTCTTGTGGAGAGGAAAATTGCTTAAGAGGAAATGTTAAATCTGAGCTGCCAATTGTTTTGGGTGAAGAAGTCCCTATGGAGAATCCTTGCGCTGATTGTGGGGAGCCAAGAACTGTCACAGCCTACTGGTATAATTTGGGAACAAGGAAGCTTTATTATGAGGTTAAGTGCCAAGGTTTTTCCTCTCATGGTTACAAAGGACAAAAAGAAGGAATTGATCCGGCAAGAATTATAAATCCTTTATATTTATACTCTTCAAAGCTTAATAGAAAAGGAAATGCCAGCCGAAAAAGAAAGTAGGATTTTGCCTGAATTGTCTTCTTGGGATAAAGGAAAGTTTTTGGAAGAAAGAGAGGTAAATCAGGTAAGAGAGAGATTAAGCGGAAGACTACCCCTTTTTGTGATTAAGGATACTGAGAAGAATCGGAAAATTGCTGGCTTTTGGCGGATACCGGGAACTTCGATAAGAGTTTCTCCTGAAGGCGATATTTTTTATCCGGTTTGGCGGGAAAGGGTAAGAATCAACAAGCCAGAGCTTTACTTACCTTGTTCTTCTTTGCCAAGAGGGTGGACTTTTGAAAGATTGCTTGCTTCTCGGCGACGGCCAATTTCCGAGGTGATTTTTTATCAGGTTAAAAAAGATGACGGGTCGGTGGAAGCGGCAATTCGGAGTATGGATCATATTTTGGAAAGATATGGTCAGGAAGAGGTAGAAGTTAAGCAAGTTTTGGCAATAAGAAATCAGATTGAAAGAGCCAGACAAGTTTTGCAGGAGACAAAAGAAGTAAGTAAAGAAGAATTTGAGGAAGGATTTGAGAATCTTTATCGGCAAACATTGAGGTTGATGGAGGAATTGGGGTTAAATCAAGCGGCGTTGTCTTTGAAAAAAGATATTGCCAGACTCCTGGAGGAAGCAAGCACGGGGAGAAATGGTTTGGGAAGGAGAAATCCTTTGGTAGTTTTAAAAAGACTGGAAGCAACGGAAAAAAGAATTGAATACAGGGTTAATGAGATAGGTTTTGTGAGAGACAAGTTTTTGGCTAATAAGGCTGGGCTTTTAGCGCAAAGAGAGAAAGACCGGGGAGTTTTGATTGAAGCGGTTCATCAGTTTACTTCTGGTCTTGCCGGTCATGAGGCTTTTAAAAAAGGAGAGACAACTAATTTTCAGAGGGGAATTTTGTTGGGAATAGCTGGCAACTTAATTTATAGATTAGAGCAAGTGCGAGTTAAACCTTATAAACCAGTGGCAGTTGAGATAATCGGGCAGTTGGTTTTAGCTCGAGAAGAAATGAAAAAAGGGAATTATCGGGCAGCGAAGGAAATTTTTGACCAAGCAAGTGAGAGAGCAAAATATGTTCTGAAAAAATTTATCTTGACTCAGGAGGTTCTTTAAAGCACATAAGTTTGCTTGTGGTATTTGTGCACAAATTTTGTCACCGTTCGGACTGGCTCTAAGTTTTCGCTATTTTGGAAAATATTTTTTATTGGAGGTTATTTAAATTTGGTGGACTCTTTATGCTCAGTTACGCGCTTGCACCACTTACAGTATTTTTTTAGGACCAACTTATCAGGAGTGTTGGTTTTGTTTTTGGTGCTAAGATAGTTTTGTCTTTTACAAACCGAGCAGACAAGCCCGATCATTAATCTTTGTCCTTTTGCCATATTTTAAATTATACACTGGTTTGGTAAAGATTACCAGAGGTTTTTGAATTTGGCTGTAGGAATGGGAAAAATTAATTTTGTTAGTAGGTTAAATTGTAGATTAGGCGATCTTAATAATAGGGCGTTTCTTCGGGTAATGAGGAGGGAGATTCGTTCGGCACGGGAAGTAGTTCGTTTTGTTGGTATAGTGGTTTTGATGGTAGTTTTTCTTTCATTGATCGATATTTGGGGAAAACAGCTAAGAAAATAATTGCGGGGACAATTAAGATGCCAAAGATTCCTATAAGGATGTAAATAGTTTTTTTGCCTTTAGTGGGAGAAAAGGTAAACTCGCCTTTTTTTGTTTTTTAAATGGCTGTAAATTAAAGATTGGTAATTTAATCTTTGCTCGCGCCTAGTTGTAATTGTTGTTTGATATAATCAAGCAATTGTTGATTGGGCATTTAACTCTTTAAAATTTAGTTTGTCTCTTCCAGATTACCTTACTGATTTTATTTTGTCAATACTATTTTTGATTTTCCAGTTGTTGGTGGGAGCCCAGACCGGGAATCGAACCCGGGACCCCAAACTTACCAAGTTTGTGCTCTGCCAACTGAGCTATCTGGGCGGTTTTTGCTTTGCTAGTATTTTATCAGAAAAAAAGTTTTGTTGCGAGTGTTTTTTTTTGGGGTAATTTAGAGCTTTGGAAATTAAGAGAGTTTTTTGTTTTCTTGGATTGACTTTACACCTATAGTATGTTAAAATTGCTATGTTTTGGCGTTCAGAAATGAACGCTTTTTTTATGGTCGGAAAAGGAAGTAAATTTACTTTTTTTGCCAGGAAATCTTATGATAAACACAATTTTGACTACTGCTTTATCCGCTTCTTTGATTTTTACCCCTATTCCTAGCGGGGATTTGAACGTGGCAGGTCAAGCTGGCCAGCTAGTTGAGGCAGGTCATCAGGTGCTAGCTTCCGAGGTTATGGATTTGGGTAGCCGTTATTCAGTGGCTAGTATTAGTAATGGTTTCAAAGAAAATATCTTGATTGCTTTGAAATATTTGGGGTTGGAAATTAGGCTTAAACCAAATGAAGTTTTTGCTTTCCACGACAAAGGTATTTTGCCGGAATTTAAAGAGAGTAAGATTATTACTCAAGAGAGCGATTTTACTACTAATTATGGATACAAGGTAGTTGCTGGTTTAGGCGGAAACGGGGTTTGTCATTTGGCTTCTTTTATGAATTGGGTAGCAAGTGAGGCTGGTTTGGAAGTGGTTGCTCCTACTAATCATAATTTTGCAGCTATTCCGGAAATTGATAAGAAGTACGGTACCTCAATTTCCACCCGCAACAGCCCGGAGAGACAAAATCTTTATATTAGGAACAACTTTGATTTCCCGGTAGAATTTAGATTTTTTTTGCTTGGAAATAATTTGATTTTAACTGTTTCTGCAATTAAGAAAGCTTAAATTCTTCTTTTGGTATCAGAGGGTAATAGAACCCAGGATAGTTTGCTTTTTTTGTTTATTTTGCCCCTGCGAATACCTCAACCCTTTGTGGCGGGGATGAAACAGGTAAGAAAGAAACCTCTAGTTGAAAGGTAAGCTTTTTCCTTTTCAAAACAGAACAACCCTGTCTTTCTTCTTTGTCAACAGACAGGCACGGGCAAGGAGGCTGCATTTGCAAGAAGGATTTTCTCTTTTTGATTTGTCAGCAGAATTGAACTGCTTTTGTGATTTTGTAATTTTTGAGCCGTCTTAGGGATTTGAACCCTAGGCCTGCTGTTTACAAAACAGCTGCTCTACCGCTGAGCTAAGACGGCTTGGTAGTAATAAGCTTTGGGTATACTGGGTTATCTTGCTGCTTTATTATTTTACCGCAAAAAAAAGAAAAAGAAAATTGAAAAAAAGGAAATGAGAAGAAGAAAAAATGAAGGAAGGAAGAATTGGTAGGTTCAAAAATTTGGTGGGAAGAAAAGTATTTTTAATTGTTAAATTTTAGGGTAGTTTTAGAATCATAAAGAGGACTTAGTAGATAAGGGAAAATCTTGGTTTGCAGGATTTAGATTGGGGTTTTTAAGGGAGAAGATATTTGTCTCTTTCGGATGAAGATAGAACTTTACGAGGCTTTCTTCTTTTGGGTTATTAATGTTGAATTCATTGAGTTGACACAAAGCTGTATAGTTTTCGAAGTGTATTGTTCCTAAATAGCAACAAATAATTTGAGTTGATATTTTTTCAATATCAGTAATTTTTCCTAAGTAGATTTCTAATTTTAAAAAGGATTTGTCTACTTTGCGGAAAAAAATGACCGGTTCGTTGGGGGTTAAATTGCTGGGTGGTTTTCTTTCTAGGAAATTGAAAAATGACCGATTAAGTATTAGAGCAAGATTGGTAATTTTTCTAAAATTATTTTCTATTTCCTCGTTGTGAGGGATACTTAGGGTTGTGCATGCTTGGGAGAAAAGAGGAATAAATGGGTTGGGGTGTTCTTTTTCTTGGTAAATTTCTAAATTGGACATAAATTTAAGATTTTGATTTATGGATAGGCAGGACTTAAGATTTTTGGGATAAAAAATGTCCCGCCTTGGGGCTTTTTCTTAAGCAGTTTCCTTGATCAACCAAGTGGGTGGACTGTTCTTTACCCCACGGGGTAAAGAAACTTTAGCCTTGGTCTTTCGACTCTGGGCTCGTCCTCCCTTATAGATTGAGTTGTAAAGGAAAAAGCTTTAGGAAACTTGCCTTTCAGGCAGGACTGTTTAAATATTAGCTTATTTTAGCTTCTTTTGTCAAGAAAAAATTTGGTCCTAAACAAGGGGCAATTGGGGGAAAATGAGGCGGAAGAGAAAAGAGGCGGTGGTGGAAATAAAATCTGGTAAAGAAAATAAAGAGTTAGGGAAAAAAAGAAAAAGGAGTATTAAAAAAAAGCCGTAAGGTTCGAGGGAAGCAAGGAAGTTGGAGATTTTACCCGGGAGAAAGGCAACCGCGATTCTTCCGCCATCAAGAGGGGGAATAGGAATAAGGTTAAAAATAGCGAGTACCAGATTGGCTTGGACACCGTGGCTGAGGATTGAAAGAAGAAAATTGGAAGGGAAGAGAATAATGATTACTCTGGCGAGAAGGGAAAGAATGATTGCCAAAATCAGGTTGGTTGCCGGGCCAGCTAGGCCAATTAAGCCCATATCTTTTCGAGGATTTCTTAAATTATAAGGATCAATGGGGACAGGCTTGGCGGAGCCAAAAATCACAGGCGATCCGGAAAAAATTAAAAGAAGGGGAAGGATAATACTGGTAAAAACATCAAGATGGGGAGAGATTTTTAAGGTCAGACGTCCAGAAAGTTTAGCGGTGGGATCGCCTAATCTTTCCGCCACAAAGCCGTGAGCGACTTCATGGAGGATAATGGAATAAAGAAAAATAAGAAAACCAATTATGGTAGTCATCTTAAAATCGGGAACGGAAAATTTTGACTTTTGAGCCTCAAAGAATTTTGGCTCTTGGTTTGAGTTTTAAATTGTTCCTTGTAATAATAAATAAGTTTATGTTAAAATTATAACTGTTAAAAGACTTAAAAGCTACTATGTCTCAAGTTTGCGATCTTTGTGGAAAAAAGAAAAGTATAGGTAGACAATCTCGTCACCGAAAAGGGGTGGCAGGAAAACAGTGGGCTAAAAGAGCGCAGAAAACTGTTCGGATTTTTAAGCCAAATTTGCAAAAGGTGACTTTAAATGGGGTAAAGATGAACCTTTGCGCTAAATGCATTAAATTGGTTAAGAGTCAAGAGGGTAAGAAAGTGGAGAGAAGTCAGCAGAAGGAAGCAGCCTTGGCTTAAAAAGTTCTTACTTGTTGTATTCTTCAATTTTAAAGTTTGGGTAGCCTTCTTGAAATTGTTTCCAAGTAACCGGATTTTTTCCTTCAAGTTGAACAAGGTCAAGTATTAGTTTGCCATTTTCCAAATGGGCTTTAAGAATTTTGAGACGTTTTTTAATTGGGGTTTTTGCGGATTTTGGACTTATTTCCACAAACGTCCAAGCTCCGGGTTCGGGGGAAGCGGCGCGGATTAGTCTTTCTATTTGTTCAGGTGGTCTTTCCCAGTTGATTTGGCAGTTTTCGGTGGTAAGTTTTTGGGTGTAGGTGGCTTTGCCTGTTTGCTGACAGGTATGATACCTGTCATATAGATAATTGTCTATGATTTGGGGGATTTCGGAGGCGGCTTTGGTGATCAGTTTTTGATATAAAGTTTCTGTTGTTTCTGTTAAGTTAAGAGGAAGATTGGTTTGGGTAATTATTTTGCCAGTATCCAGATTTTCGTCAATAAGATAATAGGTAATCCAAGCTTGTTTTTCGCCGTTTAGAATGGTGTATTGGACTGGCGCGGGGCCGCGATATTGCGGGAGTTTGGAAAAATGGATATTGATAATGCCTTTGGGGAAAAGTTTAATAATATCATTGGGGATAATTTTATTAAAATCAAGAATAAGACCAACATCATTTTGGCCAGAACGAAGTGGGGTGGCGGAATTTTTTTCTTGTTGACTGGAGGAAAGGGATTTGTCGACCTTAAGTGAAATCGAGGGGCTTGGAATGATATTTTTTAAATCTGATAAGGTTAGAATAAAGGGAATTTTTTCTTTTTTCGCGATTGTTACGGTGGGGTTTTCGGTTAAAATTTGTTTTTTGCCAACTGGTTTGGGGGGAGAAGAAACTACCAAATCTACTTTCAAGCCGTTTTGGAGAGCCTGTTCTAAAAATTGTGCCGAGTGGTGAGAGGTGCCGAAAAATGTGATCATTTTTAGTTTAGAGTGCGAAGTTAAAAGTTCAAAATTACAGTTCAAAGTTTAAAGTTTCCAAAAAATAGTGACCCTAATAACTTTTAACTGATAACTGTAACTTTACACTTTGCACTTTAAATTTTTAATTAAGAGACGTTTCTTTTAGGTATTCTTTCCCTTTTTCGTCTTTTGCCAACTCATAGATTTTTTCTCCTTGTTCTTTGGCTCGGTCAATAAATAAAATGCCTTCAAGATGGTCGTATTCGTGTTGAATAATAGTAGCTATTTGGCCGGAAAATTGGCGGGTGAGGGTTTGCCCGGAGAGGGTTTGGTAGGTGATTTTAATTTTTTTAGCACGACGAATAATTGCCCATTTATTTGGAAGGGAGAGACAACCTTCGTATTTATTTTTTGTTTCTGGAATGCCGGAAGTTAAGGCTTTTGAGTACCAAATGATTTTGGGGTTGACAAAAACCAGAAACTTTCTGCTTGATTTGGAAAAAGCGAGAAAAATTCTTTTGGGGATGCCGATTTGGATAGCGGATAGCCCCACGCCAACTAGTCTTCCTTCTTTGTCCAAAATTGTTTGTTGCAATTTTTGGGCAAGAGACAGGGCTTCTTGGGGGTTTTGGACAGGTTGTGATTTTTCTCGCAAAAGCGGATTGGGATAGGTAATTATTTCTGCCATTGAGGATATTTTACCAGATTTGAAAACTAAGGGGTGGTTTTGGGTGGCGTTTTTTGCTTGAGTTTTTGGAGTTGTTTGAGTATTTCTTGTTTTTCTTCTTTGGAAAGTTTTCCCCAATTGATGGCAATCTCCCCAAGTGTGGTCAAAAGTTGTGTGGGGGTAGGATTTGCGGGAATATTTTTTTTAACAGGTTTTCTTTCTGCTGTTGTCATTTTTTGATTCTTAACTAAGGGTTATGATAATAGGAAAGCTGCTCATTTACAAGAGCAAAAAAAGTGTTGACTGTTTCTGGTGAAGGGAATAAAGCTTGTTTGAGTTTTTCTTCTTGGCTCGGAATCAGCCAGTTTGGGGAAGCATTTACTTTTATAAGCAGCCTTCCTTTAAAATCTTTTTGGATAGTGGGGATAGCGTTCCCCTCTTGGCAGGATTTTACTTGTACAGGAATTTTTTTATCATTGCAGGTGATATAGTAGTCAACATGTTGGGCTCCGACATCTTTTTGGGGAGAAGAAAATTGGGGATTGAGTTCAGCTTCTTGCGCTAATCTGAAGAAGATGGTTTCTCCTAAAACTCCTTGTACCCAAGAATCGCGCAGGCTGATTACTTTATTTTTAAAAGTATCGTATGTTTCTCTTACTTTGGGGTCGGAGTTGTATTTTTGAACAAATGACCTGACAGAGTTGGGAGCTGAAGATAGTGGGGTTTGTTCGTTTAGGGTACAGAACAAAAGCGTGTCAACAAAGGAGGATTTTTGGGGAATTTGATTAAGATTTTGATAGGCTATTGGCAGGCAGACAAGCAGGGCGAATCGAGTAGAGATTCCTCTTAGTTCTTTTGCTACTTCAGGAAAAGGTTGTTCTTTTGTCAATTCAATTATTTTCTGGACACAACTTTTGATTAGGGATGCGTGAATTTCTTTTATTTCTTGGTCAGAGAGAGTTGGTTGATGTTCTAAGTAGTTGCAGGCAATTTGAGCCATTTGGGTGAAAATTTTTGCATCTTCGGTGGAAGTTTCTGCGCCAGTCCCAAGTTCTCTGACTAATTTATTTAGCTCATGGAAATTTTGGGGTAGAGGAGGTATCTCAATTGGTGTAATGTCGCTCATATTTAGATTTTAACATTTAAATTAGCGCCACAGTGGGAGCAGTGGCCATTTTGGTCAACTGCCAGAACTTTGGTCAAGTAGCCATCTCTTTGGATTGCCAAAGTGCCACATTGGGGACAGAAGGTATCGTCTTCCTCTTCGACGGGGAGATTGCCAATATAGACAAATTTTAGCCCTTCTTTTAAGCCGATCTCCCGGGCTTGATATAAAGTTTCCGGCGGGGTGGGAGGAATGTTGGTTAGCTTGGCATAAGGGAAAAAACGGGTGACATGCCAGACAGTAAGCTCGCCTAGATTTTCTTTAATCCAGCGGGCGATGGCAGATAGGGTTTGGGGACTATCGTTCCAGCCGGGAATAATATTGGTAACGCACTCAATATGGATATTTGGATATTTATCATGAAGATATTTGGTCGTAGTAAAAATTGGGAGAGCGCGGGGGACATTGATTAATTTTTGATAAAATTTATCGTCAAAAGATTTGAAATCTACCCGGTAGACATCAAGATAGGGAGCAATGGTGTCTATTGTCTGGGGAGTAGCGTAGCCATTGGTAACCCAGACAGTGTAAAGTTTTTGTTTTTTGGCTAATTTGAAAACTGCCAGCGAGTATTCTAACCAAATTGCCGGCTCGTTGTAAGTGATGGCAATACCGGCAGAGTGGAATTTTAAGGCAAGGTTGACTAATTGTTGAGGAGAAATTTTTTCTCCTTGGGAGGCACTTTGTTCATTAGTCCAAGAAATTTCCCAATTTTGGCAAAAAAGACAGCGGAAGTTACAACCAAAAGTGCCGGCGGATAAGCAAAAAGTTCCGGGACGGAAGTGGAAGACAGGTTTTTTTTCGATGGGATCGTTGTTCAAAGAGGAAACAATTCCGTAGATAGTGGTATAAAGTTTGCCGTTTTTGTTAACACGGGTGCGACAAAACCCAAATTGATTGTTGTCAATAAGACAGCGTCTTTGGCAAACCTGGCAACGAACCTTTTGCTGGGGCAGTTTTTGGTAAAGGATAGCTTCCTTCATTAATTTAAATCTATTTTAGCAGACAGAGGATTTTTTAAGCTAAATTATTTTTCATTCTTTAAATTTTGAATTCTTTTTTGAAAGTCTTCAGCGTTTTCAGGCGCAAGTTTGATTAATTCTTCAAGAAGTTGGAGAGCCTTTTTCTTATTGCCTGCCTGTTCATAGAGAAGAGAAAGAGTGTTTTTGGCATCAACATAGTTTGGCTTCATTTCCAAAGATTTTTCAATTGTTTGGATTGCCAGATTTGAATCTCCTAATCTGTTATAAAGAAGTCCTAAATTGTAGACAAGTTTGGGGTCGGTAGGCGCCAATTTTATAGCTTCATTTAGAGTTTCAATGGCTTTGTTGAGATATTCTGGTTTGATTAAAGATAAGGCATAGAAAACTTTGATTCTGGTTTTGAGAACGTTGAGATTGCGAGGGCTAATTTTGTAGGCTTGATCAGAATAGTTAATTGCCAAGGAAATTAGTTCTTCTCCGGCTGTTTGTTGGTTTTGGCTGGTTGCCAAATAAGCGAGATTGGTGGTGATGAAAGAAAGATCGCTTAGGAAGACTGGCTCGGTAGGAAAAATATTTTTGGCTTTGTAAAGGGAAAGATAAGCATTTTGGAAATCATTAAGTTTGGTAAATTTGCTTCCTTGAGCGTAAAAATAGTCAGCCCGCCAAAGATTGATAACACTCCAAAGAAGATAAATTCCGGGAAGGAAAGGCAGAAGAAGGAAAAAGTTGGGAGAGGATGTTGAGGAAGAAACTTTTACGGTGGTTTTTGGGGTGGTAAGAACAAAAACAAAAGCGGGGATGGTGAAGAAATAAAGAGAGACAATGACTACGGAGAAACCAAAAAAGTTGGTGATAAGAATGGTCAGATAGCCACTCAAAAGGCCCAGTAACCAAAAAAAATTATTTGGTAGGGGAGATTGGCGGGCGGCAAGAATTTTTTTAAAGCACCAATAAAGAAAAAAGAGGATAAGAAGGAGGTAGGTTCCTAAACCAAAAGCGCCAGTGGTAGCTAAATAGTTAAGATATTCATTGTGAGCTTTGTTGTAAAGGAAGTCCCATTCAGAGACTAGGTTGTGTTCCATGGGTCGGAAGTTGTAATAGGAGTAAGCAAAAGTTTCTACGCCGCTGCCAAACAAGGGATAATGCTTGAAAATTTCCCAAGCGCCTTTCCAGACGATTTTCCGAATATCGCCTGATTCAGAAATGCCTCCATCCTCAAAGGAAGAGGGAGTGGAGGAAGGAGGTGGGGGGGAAGCGCTTTGGTTTTTTTGGGAAAAAAATGTTTTGTAGGAAAAGAAACGGTTAATTTGGGAGAAAGGTGAACCAAAGACAAAAATTAAAATTAGAGAAAGCAGGGTGAAGGATGAAAATGGCTTAAGAAAGGTTTTGATTTTTGCTGAGTAGCAAAAAAAAGAAGTTATCCAAAAGACAAGGTAGCTAAAAAGAAAGGCTAAAAAACCGGAACGGGAGAGGGTAAAAAGAAGACAGGAAAAAAAGATGACAAATAAAAAAGAGTATTTGAAATTTTTAATAAGGCTTTTTTGGGGATTTTTGCTTTGAAATTCGGAATTTAGCTGGAGAGCGAAGATGGTGGGAATGAGTAAGGCAAGGTAGGAGGCGAGCCAGTTTGGTTGGCCCAAGGTGGCAAAAACTCTTTCTTGGACACGCTGGACCCAGCAAGAAGTGTCAAATTTTCCAAAAAACATGAAGCAGGAAAAAGAGTGACCGAAATGTTCCAAGATGCCGTAAATTGCCACTATACTGGCGGACCAAAGCGAGGCTTTGAGAATTTTTTTGACAAGGTTTTCGTCAGCATTGGAAACAAAAGCCCAATAAAGCAGTAGGTAAGAGATTATGGAAAAAAGCCCGCCATTGAAACGAGAATAGTATCCATAAAGACTCGTGTGGTGATCAATGGAAAAAAGGGTAGATAAAAGTTGGGAAAGAAAAAAAAGGCCAAGAAAAATATCCAGTGGAGTTTTTTGAAAAATAATTTGCCGATTGAGGATCATTCTGGTTAACCAGAGGGTGGTAATTAAGATGGTGAAGGAATAGAGAAGAATAATTTTATTGAATTCGAATAACTCGGAGTTGACAGAAGTAAAAAAGAAAGGAATTAAAATAAAAAGGCTAACGAAAAGAAAATTAAGGGATTTTTTGAGCCAACGGTCAATAATTGAAATATTCATAGACAAGATAAAAACAGTATAACAAAGAATTAAGGAAAAGAACAGGCTTTTTTGAGCAGGTGAAAATAAACTACGCGCAACAAGTTTGCCTTATCGGCAGACAGGCTGACGCAGTATTTTAAAACGAGTTCAGAAAAGTTTGTTTCCCTGCCTGTCGGCAGGTAGTTGCTTTCATCCGAAAAGTGTGTTGTACGGTTTTCGGCAAGTTGAAATAAAGTTTTTTTGCTAAAATAGAAACTAATGATTGAAAAAATTTGGAGTTTAGTTTCGGAAAACTTAGGAATTGATTTGGGTACTTCCAATACTTATATATATGCAATGGGGAAGGGAATTTTGGTGAGGGAGCCGACAGTGGTGGCGAGAAATAAAAAAAGCAAGGAAATTGTGGCGGTGGGAAGAGAGGCGAAAAAGATGATTGGACGGACGCCATCTCAGCTTGAGACAGTAAGACCTCTAAAAGAGGGAGTAATTTCTGATTTTGACGCTGCCACGGGAATGTTGGCTCATTATTTTAAGATTCTTCATCCCTCTCATGGTTGGCAGGTGAAAATTCCTAAGCCGAAAGTGGTGGTAGGAATTCCTACTTGCGCCACTGAGGTAGAGAGGAAGGCTGTTCAAGATGCAGCTTTAACCGCAGGGGCAAGGAAAGCTTTTTTGATTGAGGAACCAATGGCGGTGGCAATTGGGGCAGGTTTACCTATTTTTGAACCGGTAGGAGCTTTGATTGTCGATATTGGTGGAGGGACTACTGATTTGGCTTTGATTTCTTTGGGAGGAATTGTTATTAGCCGGTCTTTGAAAGTGGCGGGCGAGGCAATGGATGAGGCAATTATCAATTATTTGCGTTTGAAATATTCCCTGCTTGTGGGTTTGCCGACAGCGGAGAGCTTGAAGATAGAAATTGGTTCCGCCAAAGAATTTGAAGATAAAAAAGAAAGACAGCTAGTGGTGCGCGGACGGGATTTATCTTCTGGTTTACCGCAGTCAATAAGGGTAAGTTCAGTGGAAGTTAGAGAAGCAATTTCTCCTTTGCTAAGTCAAATTCTAGCAGCGATTACGGGAATGATTGAAGAAAGTCCGCCTGAGCTTTTGGGAGATATTACCCAGAAGGGAATTTATTTAAGCGGGGGGGTATCTTTGTTGCCGGGGTTGGATAAGTTGGTGACTGAGGCAACCGGTATTGCTTGTTATATAGTGAAGGATCCGTTGACAGCGGTGGTGAGGGGTTGCGGTCGAGTTTTGGAAGACGAGAAACTTTTAAATCGAGTGAAAATTACCGGAGGGGTGAAATGATTTTTTTGGTTTTGGAAGTTAGTTTGGGTTTTATTCATCTAACAGCAAGCTGTACAATTTTAGGCGAGTTGAAATAAACTACCGCGCAGCAAGCCTGCCTTGTCGGCAGACAGGCTGACGCGGTATTCTGGAACAAGTCCAGAAAAGTTTGTTTCCCTGCCTGCCGGCAGGCAGGTTTGTCGCATTCATCCGTCCAGCAAGCTGGACGGTATTCTGCGAGTCGAAATAAAATGTTGGGAAAAAGAAAAGTTCCGAAAATTTTTTTTGGCATATTTGGGTTTTTTTTGTTGATTTTTTTATTTGATAGACTGGGGTGGTTGTCTTGGTTGAGAAAGGCTTCAGAAAAGAATTTGCTGATTCCTTTGAAGCAAAGAATCTATGATTGGAAAAATTGGCGAGGGGGAGGACAAGACTGTAGGTTGGAAGAAGAAAGGAAGTTGGCAGAACTTAAAAAAGAGATTGCGGCTTTAACTGAGGAGAATTTAGCCCAAAAGAGATTGCTCTTTGCCCCTTTGCCTGGAAATTGGCAGTTTTTGCCGGTAAAGGTTTTGGAGGCGAAAAATGAGATTTTGCTTATTGACAAAGGTAGACAAGAGGGAGTTAAAGAGGGAATGGTGGCGGTTTTGGGAGAAACATACTTGGGAAAAGTAAGTAAAGTAAGCGAGGAAGTAAGTGAGGTTAAGATGGTAACTTTTTTGGGCGAAAAATTGGTGGTGGAGTTTTTTTCAACTGATAAAAAGAACTTTTTGGGACGAGGTCTTTTGGTGGGTTGGGGGTTGGGTAAGGCAATCGCGGAGCAAATTTTGGCTAATGAGGAAGTTAAGGAGGGCGATTTGGTGATGGTGGAAGTTGAAGGGAAAACTTTGTTGATTGGAAAGGTAAAAGAACTTTTGTTTAAGGAGGGCGAAGTTTTTAAATCGGCGGGAATAGAAAGATTGTATCAACCCCCAAGTTTAAGAACAATTTTTTTATTGAAAAGAAAATAATGAAGCCTACATACCCGTGCTTGTTTGCCGACAAGGTGGGAAGGACGGGGTTTTTCCTCTGGTTTGGAGAGGAAAAAGCTCCCCTTTTTGGCGAGAGGCTTCTTTTATCCCCGCCACAAAGGTGGGGTATTCGCAGGAGCGAAATAAGTTGTTGTTTGAGCTAGCCAATTTTTTGGTTGGCGAGGCAGTAGCTTGCGCAAGGCAGGTTTTTGGAGTTTGTCTTGGCAGTACTTGCCTGAGAGTTTAAAAATGATGATAATTATTTTGGCTTTTTTATTTTATTTAATTTTGCAAGAAAAAAGGGGTTTTTTTTGGTTGGTTGTTCCGGTGGGATTTTGGCTTGATTTGTGGAAGAGAGAAAGTTTTGGTTTAAATGGATTGAAGATTTTGCTTTTAGTTTGGCTTTTGAATTTCTTTTTGGAAAAAAGAGGAAAGTCTGGTTGGAAGTTAAGATAGAAAGATGAAAGAATTTTTTTTTAAAGTAATTGTAGGCGGATTTTTTTTAGTTTTTTTGCTCAGATTGTTTCAATTGCAGATATTGCAGGGGAAAGAAAATCGTTATTTGGCGGATAATAATCGTTTGAAAAAAATTTCGGTGGCAGCGCCAAGAGGACTTTTGGTAGATAGACACGGGGAGATTTTGGCAAGCAACAAACCTGTTTATTTTTTTGAGGGAAAAGAGATTTCGCGAGAAGAAGCTCTTGCGCTTCAGGAAAAGGGGGAGGAAAGCGAACTTTTGATAAAATTTCAGCGGCAGTATTTTGGCGGGGAGAGCTTTGGCCATGTTTTGGGTTATTTGGGGCAGGTGAACGAGAAAGAATTAAACGAAGGAAAGCTTTTTTTGCAAGGGTATGATGTGGGTGATTGGATTGGCAGGATGGGGGTAGAAAAGCAGTACGAGGAAATTTTAAGAGGACAAAAAGGGAGCAGACTTTTGGAAGTGGATACTTTGGGGAGAGTGGTGAGAGAAGTGAGTCAAGCGTTACCAATTCCGGGGAAAAAGCTGACTTTGGCAATTGATAAGGGATTGCAGGAAAAAGCATCCCAGGCAATGGGCGCGAAAATAGGGGCGGTGGTAGCCAGCAAACCCCAAACCGGGGAAATTTTGATTTTGTATTCTTCTCCTTCTTTTGATCCAAATTTATTTATAAAATCTGATAGTAGTGAGGTTTTGCGAATAATTAATGATGAAACTAAAAGACCTTTGTTTAATCGGGCTATTTCGGGAATTTATCCACCTGGTTCGACTTTTAAGATAGTAACCGCGGTGGCAGGTTTGGAGGAAGGAAAAATTACGCCGCAAACTTTGATTGCGGATACGGGAATAATTACCGTGGGGGCATATAAATACAATAATTGGTATTTTACCCAATATGGTAAGACGGAAGGAGAAATTAATTTGGAAAAAGCGATTGGTCGTTCAACAGACACCTTTTTTTATAAATTGGGAGAGATGGTGGGAGCGGAGAAGTTGATTGAGTGGGCAAGGAGGTTTGGCTTGGACAAAAGTTTTGGTTTGGACTTGCCGGGAGAAGCGGCTGGTTTTATTGGCACGCCGGAGTGGAAAGAAAAAGTAAAGAAAGAAAGTTGGTTTTTGGGAAATACTTATCATTTGGCGATTGGTCAGGGTGATTTGGCGCTAACGCCACTGGGGGTAAATTTAATGACGGCGGCAATTGCCAATGGAGGAAAAGTTTGCGTGCCACGAATTTTGCGGATTGGAGAGAAGAACACCTTTTATAAAGAAGAGTGTCGAGATTTGGGGATAAAGAGAGAGACCTTGGAGACAGTTAAGCGGGGTATGGTTAAAGCTTGCGCTTCAGGAGGGACCGGCTGGCCATTTTTTGATTTTAAGCCAGAAGTGGCTTGCAAGACAGGAACAGCGGAAACTGGTGATGGCAAAACTACTCATGCTTGGTTTACAGTTTTTGCGCCGGTGGAAAATCCGGAGATTGTTTTGACGGTATTGGTGGAAAAAGGAGGGGAAGGTTCGGGGGTAGCAGCACCAATTGCTAAGGAAATACTAAAAAAATATTTTGAGCGTTAAGTAAAGAAGTCTTTTGGAAGCGTATAAGTTTATGAGTTTTTTATTTCGACTCGCAGAATACCGTCCAGCTTGCTGGACGGATGAATGCGACAAAGAAACAAACTCTTCTGGACTTGTTCCAGAATACCGCGTCAGCTTGCTGCGCGGTAGT
>Ga0123519_10006602_pt1 | contig 18153 bp, 14 predicted proteins | sample YelNatPaOPRAMG02_FD_87396 | JGI IMG/M metagenome (GOLD analysis project Ga0123519, IMG submission 87396) | Hot spring microbial communities from Yellowstone National Park - Yellowstone National Park OP-RAMG-02 (version 2) | ecosystem: Environmental > Aquatic > Thermal springs > Hot (42-90C) ... | reverse complement strand
TGCCCAGGTTAATATCGTTCCCGCCGCCGGTTTGATCATCCCGATCTCTTAACCCCTTGAATCGAGTCCCGAGCACCAAGTGCTAAGCACTAAAGACCAAGCGTCAAGGACCAAACGCCAAACATGAAGCACCAAGCACCAGACAGGAAGCACAAAGCACCAAGCACCAAGCACGAAACAGAAAACACTGAACGCTGAACGCTGAACAGTGAACAGTGAACAGCGAAAACTGAACATTAAACACTGAACAGTGAACACGAAACACGAAAAACGAAACACTGAACCCGAAACACTGAGCCCGAAACACGGAACACCAAGTGCCATACCCAGAACCCCAAACCCGCAGGACCAACTGAGCTAACGGAATTTCGACTCAGGTATTGACCTCGCCTGAAAGATATCGCATTCTAAAGCAACGGTTCCGTTCCGAGCGAGACGAGACGAATCGCTCAAAGTCATTCAGAGAGTGATATCCAAGGAGAAATTTTGCCTATGGCTATTTCGCAAAAGATCGCGACCTACATGGAAAAAGGTTCTTGGATTCGGAAGATGTTCGAAGAGGGGGCCCGTTTGAAGGCCCAGCATGGAGAGGATCGGGTCTTCGATTTCTCCCTCGGCAACCCTCCCGAAGAGCCTCCCGAGGCCTTCCAGAGGGAGTTTCGGAGGCTCGCGGAGAACCCGATTCCCGGAATGCACCGCTACATGCCCAACGCGGGGTTCCTGGAGGCTCGGGAGGCGGTAGCCCGGTCGATCGCCGCGGAAACGGGGCTTCCCGTTGAGGCAGCCCATGTGGTCATGACCGTCGGAGCAGGAGGCGCCTTGAATGTGGCGCTCAAGGCCCTTCTCGATCCAGATGACGAAGTGATTGTCCTTTCCCCTTTCTTTCCCGAGTATCCCCTCTATATCGACAACCATGGAGGGAAGACCGTCTTCGTCTCAACCAATCGGGAATTTACCCTCGATCTCTGGAGCCTCGATCGTGCCCTCACAGCCCGGACCAAAGCGATCATCCTGAATTCTCCCCATAACCCCACGGGTGTGATTTACCCGGAAAAAGAGATCGAGGCCCTTGGGACCCTCCTGAGGCAAAAGAAGGAGGAGCGGGGCTGGGATATCTACGTGATTTCCGACGAGCCCTACCGAAAGCTTCTCTACGATGGGGTGAGGTTCCCCCCCATCTTCCGTTATATCGAAAATAGTCTTATCGCCACCTCTCATTCGAAGGATTTGGCCCTACCTGGAGAGCGCATTGGCTACCTGGCCATAAGCCCACGCTGTGCCGACGGAGACCGCCTTTCGAGGGCCATCGTTTTCACCAATCGAATTTTGGGCTACGTGAACGCACCGGCCCTGATGCAGCTGATCGTAGCCAGACTTCAAGGGGTGACCATCGATATCTCGTCTTATCAGGCGAGGCGCGATCTTCTCTACAATCACCTCACGGCTATGGGATTCGAGATGGTCAAACCACAGGGCGCCTTCTACCTTTTCCCCAAGAGCCCCGTTGAAGATGACATCGCCTTTGTACAGGCGGCAAGCCAGAAACTCATTCTCATTACCCCGGGAACCGGGTTTGGCTGTCCGGGCCACTTCAGAATCTCCTACGCGGTCCCGAAAGAGATGATCGAACGTTCCATCCCAGCCTGGCAGGCCTTGGCCCGTGAATTCGGCCTTCCAGGTTAGCTCGAGAAGAACCGCGACCCGGGAGGGAAGAAACGATGGACTTTGATCTTACAGAGGAACAGAAAGACATTGTCAAGGCGGCCAGAGCCTTTGCCGAAGGCGAGTTCCCCGAGCTCGCTCAGGAATGCGATCGAAAGGAGGAGTTCCCCCGAGCCCTTTGGAAAAAGGCCTGTCAGCATGGTTTTGTGGGTGTCTTCATTCCCGAGACCTACGGTGGAGCAGGTCTGGGGTTTCTGGAACACTGTCTCATCAACGAAGAGTTCTGGAGAGTGGATCCGGGGCTTTCCGCTTCGATTCTTTCGGCCACCTTTGGCTCCGAGCTCATCTTGCTCTTTGGCAATGAAGAACAGAAAAGAAAACGGCTTCCTCCCTTACCCAAAGGCGAGAAGATCACCGGAGCGGCCATCACGGAGCCGGACGCGGGAAGCGATGTGGCAGCCGTGACGACCACAGCCAGGCTCGAAGGCGACGAGTACGTCCTAAGCGGCAACAAGATGTTTATCACGAACGGTACGACAGCCGATTTCCTCCAGGTCCTCTGCATCACCGAACCCGAGGCGAAGAGGGTTCACGACCGTTTCAGCGTCATCACGGTCGAGACAGATCGAAAGGGTTTCGAAGCCAACAAGCTTAAGAACAAACTGGGCATTCGCGCCTCCGATACCGCTGAGATCGCTTTCAACGATGTCCGTGTTCCCAAAGAGAACTTGATCGGCACTCCGGGACGAGGTTTTCAGCAGTTCATGGTCTTTTTTGACCACACACGCCTCCACATCTGTGCTCAGGCCGTGGGGTTGGCTCAGGGAGCCATGGAGCAGGCCATTCGCCATGTTCGGGGTCGTAAGGTCTTCGGCAAGCCCCTTGCTTCTTATCAGGCCACCCAGTTTAAGATCGCCGAGATGGCCACGCGCATCGAAGCAGGCCGCACCCTCTATCAGAAGGCTGCTTGGCTCGTTGATCAGGGCAGGATTGATTCGGCCCTCATCTCCATGGCCAAGTGGTTCACGGGAGAAGTGGCGGTTCGGGTGGCGGATGAATCGTTACAGCTTCATGGCGGATACGGCTTCATCGGAGAGTACAACATCGAACGCTTCTACCGGGATGCCAAGATCGTGGAAATCTACGAAGGGACCAAGGAGATCGAAAAACTGGTGATCGCAAGAGCCCTTCTGGGAAGGTATTAGCCGGGCTCTGTCCGGTGTCCCTGGGGCAGGGAAAGATAAAGGCCCTTTCGGGTGAGACGGAGCGGGCTCCGGCCTCGCCCGCTCGCGTCAAGGCATCCTCGCCCCCTTCCTTTTCGTTTAGTCGTCGAATTGGCCGGTCGGGTCGGGTTTGCCCATGAGGATTGCGGCCTTCTGACTGATCTTCGCCTCGGTCCATTCCGAGGGGTCCTCGATGCGGCGCGCCTTAGGACCAAGATCGTAAGAGCCCGCCTTCAGAATGGCCTCGATGGCCAAGGGCGCTGTATCCGCGGCGTTAAAGACCTCTGTCATCATCTTGTATGCGAACGCTTCAACCCCCCTGACCATCCTTTCCCTGATCTCTTTGGGCTGGGCCAGAAGCTTGTTCTCAAAAGGAAGATTCAGGTTCTTGTAGTCGCCCTTCTTCCAGTTCTTCGATTGGGCATAGGCGACCATCTCCTCCCAGAGCTCTTCCGAAACCCCTTCCCCTTTGATTTTGCGGAAGTTTCCATCCTTATCGAGGATGGCATTTCCGTAGTCGTTGACCTCGACCCCCCAGGAGATCATCTGGAGGGCCGTTGCCACATTGGCCTTGGTGGTCCGGGTTTTTTGGGCGATCTGACGGAGCCTCTCGGAGCTGTTCCCGGAAGTCCCATGCTGGGCACCGGAGACTTTGTAGGGGGTGAGGGCCTCATGAATCTTTGCGGTGAGCTCCACCTGGATCCCCGAATCCTTCTCCTCGATGCCGTGCGTGGTTCCGTTGTTGAGGGCGATCCAGTCCGGAAAGATATCGTGGGCATTGAGACCTCGGATCAGGAAGAGAGCCTCCTCCACCGTTGAAAGACCCGCCTCTCCCTTGATCTCTCCCACCTCGGTTTCGTATCCCGCCCATGGAGGAACGTAAGGATAGAGCTCGATGCTGGCAAGAAGGTTTCGATCGTCCGGCAGGTTTGAGGCATCGATGGCAATGGAGGTCATCCCGGCCTCGAAGAGGGTCGGGATCTCCTGCTTGGCCAGCACGATATCCTTGTCGCTCTTGATGCCGTAATGGTCGGCATGGATGGCCACGGGGATGGTGATGCCCAGCTCGTTGCAGATGGCGTCGGCCAGGGTCGCGAGATTCCAGAAATTGACCGCACAATAGGCCTTGCTTCCTCCTTCGGACTTGGCAATTTCGAGGATGAGGGCTGCATGGGCCCGCTGGGCTGCCCGTAGGGCCCCCCGGATGACGAATTGGTTTCTGCCGTTGGCAGCCATGGCGATGGCCTTGCCCTTGGCCAGCATGGCCCGGTCGATGACCTTTCCGCTGACAATCAGGGCCTTCGAGTTCGGGAAAAGTCTCCGGATATTGGGTGGCCGACCCAGCTCCAACGCTCTTACGAAATCTGAAGCATAAGACATGTTTTTTCCTCCTCTGCTTGTTTTTTGTGATTTGACAGGATGAAGAATGAATCCGCCCGTTGCATAGCGGAGCCCCGGGGAGGACGCCCTGGAGGCCTTCTCGAGCGGGTTTTGTTGACATGGGAGCAATTATCCGAGATTCCACCAGGAGTGAAGTCCATTCGAGGCAACGGAACCACGTCCTTAACCTCCTTAAGGTGTCGCTACAAGCCCTCTCGGGCGCCCTCACCCGGGCCCTTGAGCAGGATTTATTACAACCTTAGGGTGAACCTCTTGTTTTTTCACAGATTCTCGCCTCGATTTCAAGAGAGGGACCGGCTTCTTCTAAGGAAAGGGGCTTGAAAAAGCTTCCTTTTCCAATTAAAGACTGACTAAGCCGCCCGGTCCCATGCGACGATGCCGGCGGCTCCTGTGGGAGGTCTCGTTGGCTCTTGGTTCCATGACCAACGAAACGTCACAACCAATCGGAGGAGGACGAAAGATGCTTGACCCCAGCCCCTTCATCGGCAAGTCGAAATGGAGCTTGGATACGCCGTGCCTCGTTATCGATCTCGACAAGCTCGAAAAGAACATCGAAACGATGCAAGCCCACGCACTCCGTTTTGGAAAACAGCTTCGGCCCCATGCGAAGACCCACAAGTGCTCCCGCATCGCTGCCATGCAGATGGAAGCCGGTTCTGTGGGAATCTGCGTCGCGAAAGTCTCCGAGGCTGAGGTCCTTGTCCGTCACGGCCTAAGAGGGGTTCTCATCACTTCTCCCGTCGTGACCGATTACAAGATCGAGAGGCTGATGGTTTGCCGATCGATCGATCCCCAGTTGATGGTGGTGGTCGATCATCCGTCCAACGCTGAGAAATTGAACGAGGCAGCCTCGCGGCACGGCATGAAACTTCAGGTCCTTGTGGATCTCGACCCCGGAATGGGAAGGACCGGAGTACCCTTCAGCGAAGGGGTCAAAATGGGCGAGTTTTTGAGCCACCTCCCTTTTCTCGAGTTGCGAGGCATTCAATGTTATGCCGGTCATGTGCAGCATATTTCCTCTTTTGAGGAGCGATCCCGCCAATCCCTGATGTGGATGAACCAGGCGGCGGAAGTCGTTCGCCAGTTTCGTGAAAAGGGCCTCCCCTGTGAGATCTTTACGGGAGCTGGTACTGGAACTTGCGAGATCGATTGCATGATTCCGGAACTCACCGATTTGCAGGTGGGTTCCTACACGGTGATGGATGCAGACTACCTTGGAATTGGCTCCTCGGGGAACCCAAGCCGCTTCGATCGGTTTCCTCCAGCCTTGACCTTGCTCACCACCGTCATCAGCAAGAACCATCCCGGCTTTGTCACCGTCGATGCAGGCCTGAAGGCCCTCTACAAAGATGGTAAAACCCCTTATGTCCTGAACCAGCCCCAACCCGGTCTTCTCTATGAGTGGCGAGGCGATGAACATGGGAAAATCACTTTACCGGAGCGCTCTGCCTCGCCTGAGCTGGGAACGGTTTTCGAACTGGTGGTCTCCCACTGCGATCCAACGGTGAACCTCTTTGACTTCTTTTACGTCACACGAGGGGAGAAGGTGGTGGACATCTGGCCGATCGATATGAGAGGAAGATGTCAGTAACCTCGCCCGTTGCATGACGGAGCCCCGGAGAGGCCCCCCAAAGGCCTTTCCAAAGGGGTTTTCTTGACGACTGTACGGTTATCTTAGGCTTGACCGAGAATGGATTTCAGCAGAGATCGCCGAAGGGGGCGTTTCGCTTCCTTAAGGTGCCGCGACGAGGTCTCTTTGGCGGCCTCACCGGGGCTCCCATCTTGCAGGGATTCTTGCAAGATCAGGGTCGCGTCCCCTCAAAAGGAGGGGTTAAACCGCTCTCAACCCGCTTCACAAGGCTTACGATTTCCTCCTCCGTCGTGGTGCCCTTCGCAAGGAAATAGTTCGCGCCATATCTTTGCGCTGCCTCACGGTATTCTTCCAGATCGTAGCTTGTGAGAACAATCACCGTCACCTCAGGATAGTCCTTCCTGATCATGGCGGTGAGCTCAAGACCGTTCACCCCAGGCAATCGAATGTCCATGAAGACGAGGTTTGGAAGGAAGGTTTTGATCTTTTCCATCGCTTCGGTTCCATCACCGACTTCCTCAATCGACATGGCGGGAAACTCTCGGCTGAGGATTTCCCTGAGGACTCGGCGAAAGGCAGGGCTATCCTCAACGATGAGTATGCGAAACCCTTCGTGCCGGGAGAGACCGTCATCCTGCGGTAACATCATGACCTCTTTCCGAAGGACCCATGGCCATAAGAAGCCTCTTTTGCTCCATTACGATTCACTTTACTAAATTTCAGGCGTGTGGTAAATAGGGTGTATACTGTATTTTTTTGTAAAACGACGGTATTTGGCAAGAGTCCTTTTGAGCTCTTCGATGAGGGGGAAGAAGAGATATGGCCCAGAACTATCGGATTGTGATTGCCGAAGACTACACGATCCTTCGTGAGGGATTACGTTCCCTCCTTTCCGCGGATCCTGCTTTTGAGATCGTCGGAGAGGCTGAAGATGGCCGGCAAGCCATCGAAAGGGTTGCAGAGTTGAAACCCGATTTGGTCCTCCTGGACCTTTCCATGCCCAGGACAAGTGGCCTGGACGCCATTCGGGAGATCAAGAGGCTTTCCCCGCAGACAAGGATCTGCGTCCTGACCATTCACAAGGCCGAAGAGTACATCCTTGCTACCCTTGAAGCCGGAGCCGACGGGTATGTCCTCAAGGAGGCCTCCCACGCTGAACTGACCCTGGCCATTCGGAGCATCCTGGAAGGCAAACGTTATCTAAGCCCTGGGGTCTCTGGAAAGGTGATCGAGGGATACCTCGGCGGACGAAAGACCTTCAAGACCACGACACCCTGGGATACGCTCACTCAGCGTGAGCGGGAGATCTTGAAGCTGATTGCTGAAGGGTACCGGAACAGCGAGATCGCAGAATATCTCTTCATCAGTGTAAAGACGGTCGAAAAACATCGGGCCAATCTGATGAAGAAGCTCAATCTCCACAGCACGGCTGCTCTGACAGCCTACGGCATCGAGAAGGGCCTCGTCACCAAATAGGCGGATCAGACCACATTGTACTCGGTAATCTGTTTGCCTTCTCGAAATCGGCTCAGGCGGAGGCAAGAGACATCCAGGCTGTGAGCCTTGCCGTCGAGGAGCTCCTCAGCCAAAAGAAGCCCGCAGGCCGGCCCGTGCATGAATCCGTGGCCCGAAAATCCGTTGATCAGATAGAACCCTTCCACCTCCTCCACCCTTCCAAGGATGGGGTGGGCATCGGGGCTGACTTCGTAAAGGCCTGCCCAACGGCTCGCGACACCCGCCTCGGCGAGAAGGGGCATCCTTGCCATGGCTGCATCGAAGTGAACCAGTTCCCATTCGCGATCCACCTGCTGATGGAAGCTCGGAGGTTCGTTCAGATTGGACATACCGGTAAGAATGGCTGGGCCTTCCCGATGAAAGTAGAGGTTCTTGGCGAAGTCGATGACGAAGGGGAAATCGTGAGGAAGGCCCGGGATAGGCGTCGTCACCGCAATCTGCCGTCGAACGGGAGAAACCGGAATCTCCAAACCGACCATCGCTCCCACCTGCGCAGCCCAAGGTCCGGCCGCGTTGACCACGGTGTGGGTCAGAACATCACCCGCGTTGGTCTTCACCTTTTGCACCCGGCCTTCCTCAACCTCGATCGCCCTCACTTCGACGTCCGTGAGGCATTTGGCTCCCAGACGTTTCGCTCCGGCGATATACCCCTGGACGACACTGCTCGGATCCGCCAGACCATCCCGGGGATACCACGTGGCGGCGATGACGTCATCAAGCCACATCAGAGGAAGACGGCGACGGACCTCGTCGGGTGTCAACCACTCGGTCATCACTCCGAGGCGGTGCTGAAGGGCCACGTTTGATTCGAAGGCCGTAAGGTCTTCCTTCCGAGTGATCAGAAAGAGGTAACCGCAGTGACGGAGATCAATGGCTTGCCCCAATTCCTCTTCGAATCTTTCGAGCATGGGAAGGCTCAGGAGGGAAAGGCGAATGTTGATCTCCGTAGCAAACTGATAACGAATGCCTCCTGCACATTTGCCCGTCGCTTCCTGGCCAAAGAGGGGATTCCGTTCCAGAAGGAGGACGCCACGACACCCCTTGAGGCTAAGATGGTAGGCGGTACTCGCTCCCATGATACCGCCTCCCACAATCACCACATCAGCAGATCGAGGAAGCTCCATTAGGTCTCTCCCAGATAGGCTTTCCTCACCATCTCGTTTCTGCGAAGGCTTTCAGCCGTATCCTCAAGAACGATCACCCCGGACTGGAGCACATAGCCCCGAGCGGCTGCCTGGAGAGCCATGCGGGCATTCTGCTCGACGAGAAGAATGGTGGTGCCGGCGGCATGGAGCTCGCGAATGGTGTCGAAGATGCTGTCCACCAGGACGGGCGCAAGCCCCATGGAAGGCTCGTCCATCAGAAGGACTTTCGGGTTCGCCATGAGGGCACGTCCCGTGGCGAGCATCTGCTGTTCGCCACCGCTCAAGGTCCCGGCCACTTGCTTTCGCCGTTCTTTGAGCCGGGGAAAAAGTTGAAAGACCCGTTCCAGATTCGCCTGAACCTGGCGGCTGTCTTTACAGGTAAAGGCTCCCATCTCGAGGTTTTCGGTCACCGTCAGTCGGCCGAAGATTCGCCTCCCCTCCGGCACTTGGACCAGACCCCTTGCTACGATTTCATGGGGAGGGAGGCTCGTTAATTCCTCTCCTGCGAAGCGGATAGAGCCCTTTCGAGGCCTCAGCAAACCGCTGGTCGTTTTGAGAAGGGTGCTCTTGCCAGCCCCATTGGCTCCGATCAGGGTGACGATTTCCCGATCGTTCACGGCGATGGAAACACCCTTCAGGGCATGGATGTGTCCATAGTAGGTGTGGATCTGTTCCACTTCAAGCAGCGTGGCCATAACGTCCTCAGTCCCGATCTAAAAAGCACGATGAACGACAAACGCTCTGCGACGAACGAAAAAACGGCATTGGATAAACTGGGCTTCGCCCCCTTTACGCTCTCCTTCGTCATCCTTGGGCCTTTTGTTGCGTTTCGCGGTCCTTATCCTTTGGGTAGGTCCCCTCAGGCCGCCTCCGCGGCACTTCCTCGTCCCAGATAGGCTTCAATCACCTTCGGGTTCCTTTGGATTTCGCCAGGGGTTCCTTCCGCGATCTTCTCTCCATAATCGAGGACCGTGACGGTTTCCGAAATACCCATGACGACCCGCATCTGGTGTTCGATCAGAAGGATCGTGATTCCCAGTTCGTCTCGGAGGTGGCGGATGAAATCCATCATGGCCTGCGTTTCCCGGGGATTCATGCCAGCAGTAGGCTCGTCCAGAAGGAGGAGCTGGGGCCGAGAGGCCAGGGCACGGGCAATCTCCAGGCGTCTTTGATCCCCGTAGGGAAGATTCTTGGCAAGAAGGTCTCCCTTCCCTGCGAGGTTGACAAATCGCAAGAGGCGAAGGGCCTCTTGCTCGGCCCATTTTTCCTCGTGTTGGGTTGCCGGTAGGTTGAGAACGATGCCTAAGAAACCTGCCTTCAAATGGCTGTGAAGTCCTACGAGGACATTTTCGAGAGCCGTCAGATTCGGGAAGAGACGAATGTTTTGGTAAGTGCGGGCGATCCCCAAGCGTACGATCTGGTCTGAGAGAAGCCCTCCGATCGAGCGGCCGTTGAAGAGGATCTCTCCTCCCTCGGGCCGGTAAAACCCCGTGATGCAGTTGAAGAAGGTCGTCTTTCCCGCACCATTCGGGCCGATGATGCTGTGAATGCTACGCTCTTTGACTTCAAGATCGAGTTCCGAAACGGCGACGAGCCCTCCGAACCGTTTGGTCACTTTCCTGGCTTCTAAAATGGCCATAGGCTCTCCTACGAACCTGAAGATGGATTTTCGAGGTCGGGCTGGCCCTCTTCCGCGACCTCCTCGCGAAGCTCACGACGCCGAACCGCCTCGGGCCAGAGGCCTTCCGGACGAAGGAGCATCATGGCGACCAGCGCTGCGCCATAAACGAAAAGGCGATACTCCGCAAACTCCCTCAGCAACTCGGGCAGGCCCACCAGGGCCATGGAACCGACGATCGCACCCGGAATGCTTCCCATGCCCCCCACGATGATGACACAGAGAATATTGATGGAGATCATGACATTAAAACTGTGGGGATAAACGGAGCCCAGTTTGCTCGCAAAGATGGCTCCGCTGAGGGCGGAAAAGCCCGCTCCCGTGGCAAAGGCAAGAAGTTTCGTGACGACAAGATTGATTCCCATGGCTTGGGCGACATCCTCGTCTTCTCGAATCGCTTTCCAGGCCCGTCCCAGCCGTGAATCCCTGAGCCGTACGGAGATGAAGACGACAAGAAGACATCCCGCAAGAATGAGGTAATAGATCTGTTGGGGCGAAACAAATTCGATTCTTCCGATCGTCGCATGGGCGATCTTTCCGATCCCTTGGGCCCCACCGAGCCACGGCCTCAGGAAGTCGGAGAGAACGAGGATTCGGATGATCTCCCCGAAACCGAGTGTCGTAATGGCCAAATAATCCCCCCGCATCTTGAGCACGGGGATGCCCAAGAGAACTCCAGCAATGACTCCGGCCGCAATGGCAACCGGAAGGGCCTCCCAAAAGGTGAAGCTGAAGAATCCCAATTCGGGTGACGTGAGCAAGGCGGTTACATAGGCACCGATGGCAAAAAAGGCCACATAGCCGAGATCGAGAAGGCCTGCGAAGCCCACGACGATGTTAAGGCCCAGACCTAAAAGAACGTAGAGACCGACGATCGTCAACACTTCGCTGAGAAAGAGGCCCAGGATCTGCGGAAGAACGAGCAAAACCGCCACGAAAAGGGCGAGGCTGCCAAAACGAAGGCCCTTTTTCTGGGAAGGAGGAAGTTTTGCCACGTGGGAACGGATCGCCTCTCCCCTGAAAGCCCAGAACCAGGAGGCGAGAGAAACGGCAAGGCCGAGCGTCACAGCGCCGTGGAGGGTCAGTCCGTTCGCCGTGAAAAGCCATGTGCTGATGCCTGCAAGGGGACCCCAAGCCGCAAAGGTCGGTCGTAGGAGATCCTGCAGGACTCCTGCAACCAAGACACTACCCAAGGCCGTGATCAAGACCCTCTTGAAGACGGGAGGTGAACGAAACATCAGGGCGGCGGGAAGAGCTGCTACGCCTCCTGATGCCACGAGAAGAAGGGCTGCGCTCGGGAGGGATTGTTTGAAGCTCAGGAGTTCGTAAAGGGCAGGGGAAGCGTTGACAAAGACGGCTCGGAGCCTAACCACACTTCCAATCAAGACCAGCAAGAAAACGAGGGCTCCCGTGACCAAACCAGCGAGAAGGCCTCTCGCGAAAGGCGCAACTCCCTTGTCCGGTGAACCCCTTTGGGCAGCCATATATCCCATGAAAATGACCGTCAGAAGGAGGAGGCTATGGCCCATCGAGATCACCTGACTGACGATCTGGCGCTGTGCAAAGGCCTCCACCATCCCGATCAGGGATAACAGGATCTCAATCACTCCTCCGATCAAACCAATCTTCAGGGCTTCCTTCATCTTTTCCCCTCTTCGGATCCGGAGAATTCCTCAGGCCTTCTTCACAGCCAATCGTTCACCCAAGATACCCGTTGGCCTGAAAATGAGAACCAACACAAGAACCGTAAAGGCGATGGCATCTTTCAACTGGTAAGGAGCGACGATTCCCAAACCGTCGAGAAAGAGACTCGGGCCGATCGATTCGATCAAACCCAGGAAAATGCCGCCGAGCATCGCTCCCGGGATGTTTCCGATGCCGCCCAAGACGGCCGCCGTAAACGCCTTGATCCCCGGGATAAACCCCATGAAGAAGTGAACCTGCTTAAACATGAGGGCGTAAAGGACTCCAGCTGCTCCAGCAGCCATGCCGCCGATGACAAAGGTCGTCACGATCATGCGATCGATGTCAATCCCCATCAGGGCAGAGGCCTCCTTGTCCTCGGAAACAGCCCGGATCGCCTTCCCCACCCGGGTCCGCTGAACGAAGGCATAAAGGACCGCCATGAGGATGGCAGCCGAAAGGATCACAACCAGTTGAAATTTGAGAAGGCGGACCCCGGCCAAATTCCACTGCCCTTCAAGGGCCTTGACAACAGGGTAGGCTTGAAAACCCGATCCGTAGAGACCCCGAAAGGTATATTGGAGGAAGAAGGAGGCACCGATCGCCGTAATCAGCGGAACGAGCCGAGGCGCCATGCGTAACGGTCGGTAAGCGATCCGCTCCAGCAGCACAGCAACGAGGGTCGAGGTTCCCATGGAGACGAAAAGGACCGCGATCATGCTCACGGCAGGGCTTGCATCAAGAAAGCCCGACCGATACAGGGCCGCCGCGACAAAATAGGCCGTGTAAGGGCCGGCCATGAAGACCTCGCTGTGGGCGAAATTGATCATCCGTAACGTTCCGTAAACCATCGTGTAGCCCATGGCGATCAAGGCATAGATGCTTCCCTGGGCTAGGCCGAAGATGATAAAATCGAACCAATGGCGGGCCGTATAGGGACCTCGCGTCAAAGTCGCTGTGGAGCCGACCAGGATGAGCCCGATAATGGCTGCACCGATGAACCACATGATCACGTCGGTAGGCGTGATACGTTCTCTCCACCTTTGCGGCATAAAGCCTCCAGTCTCTGGGGTCAACCACCCTCTGCGACCCCGCCTTGGAAGGCGGGGTCGCAGGTCTATAGGGAAAGGACGCTACTTCTTGGCAGGAGGTTTCGCAGGAGGTTTTTTCGCCGGCGCAGGCGGAGCCTCTGCATAAGGCTTCCAGTACGGGGTGCTCGGCATCTCCAGTTTCTTCACGTTTTCAGCGGTGGTCAGATAGACCGCAATTCGGGGGTCGGCACAGTCGCCGTATGGGTCACACGTGATGGTTCCCGTGAGCCCTTTGAGATTTTTCGTGGCATAAAGGGCATCCCGGAGGGCCTTTCGTCCGATGCAGAGGGATCCGTCCGGCTGCTTCTTGGCCACCTTCTCGATGGCCGCGAAGATCATCAATGCCGCATCGTAGGCATGGGCATGAAACGGTGCGAGGGGCTTTTCGCCGTACTTCTTCTGATGCTTTTGGAGAAAATCTTTGTAACCGCCGGCGAAAGCCGAGAAGTCAGGACTCGAGTGATACATGCCGATAGCCGCCTCGCCCGCAGCCTTGTAAAAATCGGGCGAGAAGATCCCGTCGGCACCCATCAAGGGAATCTTCTCCAGGCCGGCAACCTCCTTGGCCTGTCGGGTGATGTGGCCTCCTGCGGCGATGAAGATCGGATAGTAGAGGAACTCCGGTTTGCCCGTTGCGATCTTTGTAAGAACGGGTCGCATGTCCGTATCCGTAGGAGCGACCGCCTCCTGAGCGGTGATCGTTCCCCCTAACTTCTTGAAGGTCTCCGCGAAGACGGCCTGGAGCTGCTCGGCGTAAACGCTGCCGTCATGAATGGTGGCGGCCCGTCGCACCCCCAACTTCTTATAAGCGAACTCCGCAGCGACAGCTCCCTGAACCTTATCGTTGTGGGCGGTCCGGAGATAGCCGTCATATTCCGGCCCCCTCTTGGGATCCGTAAGATAGGGCGCCGTGTTGGAGGGCGAAACCGTGGCGATGCCCGCCTTCCAGAGGATGGGGGCTCCCGGTTTTGCCTCGCTCGAGCAGTTCGACCCTACGGCGGCTACAATGGTGGGGTCCGAAGCGAGCTTCGTTGCAGCAGCCTGGCCACCCTCGGCATTGCAACCCGTGTCCTGGACGGAAATCTTGATGGGATGGCCCAAGAGCTTGCCGCCTCGATCGTCGACCGCAATCTCCACCCCGCGCTTTGTGTCCGTTCCCAGGGAGGCATCCGGACCCGCGACGACCATCCAGCAGGCGATGTGGATGGGTTCTCCGGGCTTAATGACCACCACCCCGATCGGATCCTCACACTTAGCCGCCGCAAGAACAGAGGGGGCAATGAATCCCAAAGTAAATACCATAACCAACCACAAGATCGACGCTTTCCTCATACAAATCCTCCTTTCATTTTGTAATCATCGAGTTCGTTGCGAACAGACCGGTGCCCATCCGAACCCCAGGCCCATCACCTCCCTTTTTCCACCCGTGGGGGACAAGCGATCTCGCCCCCGAATCGAACGATTCCGATCGGTACGGGATCCAAAACCACCGACCTCAGGGTATTCGTATTCTTCACCTTTGTCAAGCCCCTTCATTTAGAAACGAAGGGGGCGTTGCCAGGCCTCCTTCAAGTCGCGGATCTTCGCGTCGATGACGAGCTCCCCGTTCAGACCTTTGACCCGAAAACGACCATCCTCCCTTACCACTCCCACTTCGGCGCAACTTCTGCCCTCGAAGAGGCTCTGGAAGGCTTCCCCCCTACCTGGCGCAACCGTCACGACGAAACGGCTCTGGGATTCGGAGAAGAGGATCGAATCGTTTCGATTCAATCCATCATGGGGAACCTTCCGGAGATCGATTTCCATCCCCAGATCCCCTGCGAAGGCGCTTTCTGCCAGAGCCACGGCCAGCCCTCCGTCTGAACAGTCATGGCAGGATCGAAGGAGGCCCTCCTGAATGGCCTGAAAGACCCTCCGATAAAGATCCCTTGCCTTTGGGGCATCCACGGTCGGAACTTGGTTGCCGATGAAACCCAGATGGGCGTAATACTCCGATCCTCCCAATTCGTCGCGGGTCACGCCCAGGACGAAGACGCGATCACCCGGCCTCTTGACATCCATTGTCACCGTCTTTCTCACATCCTCGATCGTGCTGAGGCAGGAGATAAGCACCGTGGGAGGGATGGAGATTTTGAGTCCTCCGATCAAATAATCGTTCTTCATGCTGTCTTTGCCCGAAATGAGGGGAACACCAAAGGCCGTGCAATAGTCGTAAAGGGCCTGATTGGCACGAACAAGCTGTGCGAGCTTGTATTCGCCGTCCGGCGTCTTTTCCGACGCAATGGGGTCAGGCCAGCAGAAATTATCGAGGGCCGACAAACGATCGGGATTCCCTCCCACCGCCACGTTGTTTCGGATCGCCTCGTCGATGGCGCACGCCACCATGGCATAGGTATCGATGTCGCTATATCGGGGACAGATCCCGTTGGAAACGACGATCCCCTGCCACGAATCGAGAACAGGCTTCCAGACCGCTGCGTCGCTCGGTCCGTCATTGAAGCGGCCGACAAGGGGTTTAACGACGCTACCTCCCTGGACCTCGTGATCGTACTGGCGAATGATGGACTCCTTGCTTGCGATGTTAAGTCGGGAAAGCATCGCATGAAGGGTCGCGGTCAAATCCTCGGGCTCTCTCCCATGGGGCTCTTCATGGCGAGGCCTCTGCCATCGAGCTCGAAGCTCCATCCGGGGAAGACCTCCGTGGAGGAAGTCCATGTCGAGATAAGCCACGGTCTTCCCTCGATAGAGGACGTGAAACCGCTTCGTATTCGTGAAGGTACCTAAAACCGTCGCTTCCACGTCCCTTTTTCGGGCGAGGGCCAGAAAGGCTTCGATCTTTTCTGGTGCCACGGCCAGGGTCATTCGCTCCTGGGCCTCGGAAAGGAGGATCTCCCAGGGATCGAGACCCGCGTATTTGAGGGGAGCACGATCGAGATGGAGCTCACATCCTATCTCCCGGGCCATCTCGCCCACGGAGGAGGATAGGCCTCCAGCGCCATTATCGGTGATAGACTTGTAGAGGCCTCGGTCCCTCGCCTCCAAGAGGAAATCGGTCATCTTCTTTTGGGTAATGGGATCGCCGATCTGGACCGCTGTCACGGGCGAGTCCTCTCGGAGCTCCTCCGAAGAGAAGGTGGCTCCATGGATACCGTCTTTCCCGACTCGGCCTCCGGTCATGACGATCAAATCGCCTGGATCGACCCTTTTCAGATGCGAGGGCTCTCCGAGGATCTCCCGGGGCATGATCCCAGCCGTTCCACAGTAAACGAGAGGTTTACCAAGATAACGGTCATCGAAGACAACGCCTCCGTTGATCGTGGGGATTCCACTTTTGTTCCCTCCGTGTTCCACCCCTTCTCGCACCCCTTCGTAAACCCTTTTGGGGTGAAAAAGGCGAGGGGGCAGGGGTTTGTCATAATAGGGATTGGCAAAGCAAAAGACGTCGATGTTGAAAATGAGCTTGGCTCCCTTTCCTGTTCCAAAAGGGTCTCGGTTCACCCCCACAATTCCCGTCAAAGCCCCCCCATAGGGATCCAAGGCACAGGGCGTGTTGTGGGTCTCCACCTTGAAAGCGATGTGATAGGCGTCGTCAAAACGGATCACCCCTGAATTGTCATCGAACACAGAGACGCACCAGTCTCTTTGGCCCAGGGAGGATCGGATCTCTTCGGTGGCTCTCCGGATGTAGGTCTTAAAAAGGCTGTCGATGACGGTTGGAGTTCCTTTCTCATCGAAGTACTCGATCCGGGCATTGAAGATCTTGTGCTTACAGTGCTCCGACCAGGTTTGAGCAAGGGCTTCAAGCTCCACATCCGTGATCCGGTCGCTCAAACCCATCCGCCTCCTTTCCTTTAGGACAGCGGGTTCGGTAAAATAGCGCTGGATAGCCTTCATCTCTCTTAGATCCAAGGCGAGAAGACGTTCCTGGCTCAGAAGAAGAAGATCGGCATCCGATCTCATGAGATCGATCTCCTCCACCTTTCCTCCCTCTTCACCTCGCACCCTCGGGACCTTGGGAGTGATTTGGCCGCTCCACTGGCGGGCCTCCCAAATGTCGAACCTCTGGATGAGAGGGTTCCCCAAGAGATCGGTACAGATCCTTTCGACCTCCTCCCGTTTCAGCTTGCCACGAAGAAGATACTGAATCGAGGTGTAAACCCTCTCTTCCTCTTTGAGTTTCCTTCCCAGCCTCCACTCAATCGCCTCGCGGGCCGTTTTTCCCACGTTGTCGGTAACACCCGGCTTAAAACCCACCTCCACAAGCCAATCAAAATCGCGGGCTAAAGGCCGATCGATACTCGACACTTGAATGAGGGGATCAAGAAACGGTCCGTTCGCAACGGCCAACAGTTCGGCTTCGGAAAGCTCCATGTCGAGGGTGAAAACCGAAATGGTTCTCACCGAGGCAACGTCGAGGTGTAGATCACTGAGGATTCTTCGCTGGATCTTCTCGCCCAGAGCATCCCGGATTTCCTCTTTGAGCCGAACTTCAATCCGATGTGCCAAGGTAGCCTCCCTCCGATGTAGACGCGGCGTCTCTCGCCCTTCCTCCCTCTTGAAAGGCCGGTAGCGGGAAAGGGTTCACCTCTTTCCTTTAGCCTTGATCCTTTTGCCTTTTGTTTTTTGCCTTTTGCCTCCAACCTCTAACCTTCAACGTCCCTAAGCGATCCCTTCGCCCTGGGAAAGGACGTTGACCGTTGCCAGCGCCCCATGAACCTTTGCGAGGGGATTTTCTATCAAATGTATTTCTTCACCGCCTCAAGGCTCCTCCAGAGATGAGGCTTTTCATGGGGTTCGATGGTGTAGGTCGGACGAAGCTCAAGTTGTCTGAGGAGGGCGAAAAAGCCCTCGAAATCGAAGGTTCCCTCCCCAAGGGGAAGATGTTCGTCTTTTTCACCCCGGTTGTCGTGGAGGTGAACCTCTTTGAGATAGGGCCCCAGGCTTTTGGCCCAGGTCGCAAAGGAAACACTGCTGAAGACGTTATGATGACCTGTATCGAAACAGAAACCCAGATTCGGCGAATCGATTTTTTCGAGAAGAGCCCGAAGGCTTTCGGGCGTCTCTTCAAAGACGTTCTCGAGGGCAAGGATCAACCCCGCGGCCTCGGCCTTCTCCACAAGAGGAGGCCACGTTTCAAGGCTGCTTTCAAGCCATAGGCGGACGT
>Ga0123519_10006599_pt1 | contig 18158 bp, 13 predicted proteins | sample YelNatPaOPRAMG02_FD_87396 | JGI IMG/M metagenome (GOLD analysis project Ga0123519, IMG submission 87396) | Hot spring microbial communities from Yellowstone National Park - Yellowstone National Park OP-RAMG-02 (version 2) | ecosystem: Environmental > Aquatic > Thermal springs > Hot (42-90C) ... | reverse complement strand
AATGGGGTTTTCTACGTGCGAGATGTGACGATGGATGAAGACCGCCTGCATGGGCGAAAGATCGGGGCCGGATTGAGCGGGATTCGGAATGCAGCTCTCAATCTCCTGCGCCGCTTGGTCGTGGCCCCCTCGATCCCGAGTGCCCGACGCAAGGTGGCCGCTATGCCAGATTACGGCCTGAGCTTGCTCACCTTACCTCTCTATTAGAATTTTGAAAAGCCCTGCCCAGGCTTACGGTAGTCTTGACAAATATTGAAAGGTATGGTATATTTATCCTAGATAGGAAAACGATTACCTAACAACCCGTTGCAACAACGCTTTATACCCTTGTTGGAGGGGGACACGGGTGATGCAAAAGAAAGCGGCCCTTCCGGCTGTCATCCTCGGTGGCGATCCGTTCAACAGATTCCGATACCTCTATCGCCAATCCCTCTGGTGGAAGCTCCACGACCCCTTGTACGCGCTACAGGTGATGCGGGCGGCTTATGAAGCTGGTTGTCGAGCATTTGAACTATCGGAAGACAGCAACGTACAATTGTTCTGGCGACTGCGCGTGGAAGTAGATGAGCCGATCCTGGGCTTTGGTAATCCAACATGGGAGCAAGGCGTTATGCTAAATGGCCGCTTCCTTATGCTGAGCCGGGACAGGATCCTGCGCACGCTTATGGATCGCCCCATGCTTCCCAACGGAGTAGTGACTACGATACGCGAACAGTTGTCCAAGAGTGCTGTCCTGGTATTTGGCTATGACCGGACGGCCGTTCCCCTTACCGAAGAAGAGATCGCGGATATATACCTGGATGAAGATATTTTCCTCAAGCGCTTGAGCGGTTTTGGGGGTGCGTGTCAGTATATCCTTCTTGGAGGAACCGATGCCGATTATTTACTCTCTCTTGGAAGGGTGAACATCCTACACCGAATGGTAGAACTCGTTAGACGAAGTGGATTTGAACCGCTTCTATTATGCCATTATGGCTCGTATGTAGTGCCGATTGCTGAAGAGGCTGGGCTACAGGTCAGTGGATATGCAATACCTTTGAACCGTGAATGGGGGTGGTTCGATCGCGATGAGTGTGTACGTATCGTGCACGCCATTGATAAACCCTTTGTGGCATTCATGCCTTTAGCCAACGGACAGCTTGGGCGAGATGTTCGAGGAGCTCTTGAATGGTTATTCTCTGTAGCAAAAGTCGATTCGGTGCTTTTTGGAACGGCGTTGCCGGATCATGCGGCGGAGACTACCCGTGTGGCTCTTGAACTTGCTTGTAACTATGTAACTAAACAGGATACGAAACATGCCGCTAATTGAAGTCAAAGATCTCACGTTCACTTACCGGGGAGCGAGCCAGCCGGCTCTGAAAGGGGTCTCTTTCACGATTGAGGCCGGCGAGTTTGTAGGACTGATTGGTCCTACAGGCGCTGGAAAAACAACCCTGTGTATGGCGCTCGCGGGCATTATTCCATTTACCGTGTTGGGCAAAATGGGAGGGCGCGTATGGATCGCGGGGATGAACACCATAGAACATGAGGTAGCCGAGCTCGCCCAGGTCATAGGCCTGGTCCTCCAGGATGCACAGGCTCAACTGCTAATGACAGACGTTGAAAAGGAAATTGTTTTCCCTCTGGAAAACCTGGCACTTCCCAGAGAAGAGATAGCACGCCGGCTTGAGGCTGCCTTGGATCTAGTACACCTTAAGGAAATGCGCAGGTTACATCCATTCTATCTCTCCGGCGGTCAAAGGCAACGTGTGGCGCTGGCCTCCATCTTGGCGATGGAACCCCAAATCTTGGTGCTAGACGAGGCAACATCTGAACTAGACCCTGTCGGTGTGGAAGAAGTCCTTTCTGTAGTAAGTGAACTTAAGGCGAAGGGCAAGACCATTATCCTGGTCGAGCATAACATGGAGGAACTGGTTCGCTTTGCGGATCGAGTCATAGTGTTACGGGCAGGCAGGATTGTCGCTGATGGACCTGCACGGCAAATACTGACCAATATCTCCTTGCTTCAGGATATCGGAGTGTACCCTCCTCAGATCACGTTGGTTGGGCAGAGGTTGCGCGAATTGGGTCTCGACCTGCCAGAGCTACCCCTTACTCTCGATGAGGGCATAACTATGCTGGAGCAATTGGTAAAAGCACATGCTAATTTATCCGGTGAAGAGAGAGTGGTAAAATGAAAGAACCCATTCTTCGGACAGAAAATCTCTATTTCCGATATCCTACTCGTGAGGAATATGCGCTCCGCGCAATCAACATCGAAATCTTTGGGGGAGAATTCGTTGCTTTCATAGGACAGAACGGGTGTGGCAAGACAACGCTGTTGAAGCATTTCAACGGTTTGTTGCGGCCAACACAGGGCAAGGTTTTCTTGTATGGGCAAGATACCGCCGGCATACCAACTTGCAAGCTGGCGAGCAAAGTGGGTTATGTCTTCCAGAACCCGGATCATCAGATCTTCGCTGACACTGTCAGGGAGGAGATCGCTTTTGGCCCGAAGAATCTTGGCTTCGATCAAAGCCATATAGAAAGTATTACGAAAGATGTTCTTAAAGCTGTCGGGCTGGAAGAGTATATAGACTGCCCGCCTTTCTCCCTTGGTAAAGGCCAGCGCCAGCGGCTGGCAATAGCGGCAGTCCTCGCAATGGAACCAGATATATTGATCATTGATGAGCCAACTACTGGGCAGGATTGGCATGAGTCGATTCAAATCATGGAACTGCTCCGAGAGCTCAATTCACAGGGACATACCATTATTATAACTAGTCATAACATGCAACTCGTTTCTCTGTACGCGCGCCGTGTGGTCCTGATGGCAAATGGGGAGATATGGATGGATGGGACGCCCCAACGAGTATTCTCAGATCCGGATCGGCTACGCGAAGTCTATATTAAAGCACCGATGCTGTACCAGCTTGCACACCGTTTCTGTCCAAATGCTGATCTCTCTCGGGTCGTCACTCCTGAGGACTTAGCAGACTTGCTTTATGACCAAATATACGCGTGCCGGCCGGCATCTGAAAGGGGTGCGGTATGAGTTTGTTCCTCGAACTCCTTGAGACAGCGAAAAGAGATTCGCCAATTCACAGACTGGACCCGCGAGCCAAAGCCATCTGGTGGCTTATTCTTATCATCTGTCCGATTATAGTAACGAATCCGCTAATCTTGGTGGCCCTGACCGCCTGGATATGGCTGATGACCCCAGTTGCCGGCATTGGGCGCAAAATGTATCGGGTGCTGATCGTTATCTACCCCGTGATGATTGGATTTATCGTTATCACGTGGCCATTCTTTTATCGGGGTAAGGCGGATGACTTCTATCTGGTAAATTGGTCCTTCATCCATCTCAGTGTGGAGGGGATCATCTATGCTATAGCCATGGGGCTTCGCATTATCATGGCCCTTACCGCATGTATGTTTTTCGTGATGGTGACAGACCTGATGGATTTGACTACCGCCGTTGGGCAAATAATCCAGAAATTTGGCGTCTCTTACACATTCCCCTTGATGATCTTGAGCAGTTTTAAATTTCTCCCTGAAGTGAGTGGGGATTTTCTCACGATTCAAGAGTCCTTTCGATCGCGTGCCTTGGACATGGACAGCGGTAGTTTGTGGGAACGAATGCGAAAATTGGTTCCGATAGCGATACCATTAGTAGAATCCACATTGCGTCATGCGAGTAACATTGCCATCGCCCTAGAATTGAAAGCATTCGGTGCTAGGAAGAACCGAACCTTTTATCGACAGTATAAAATGGGGCCGAAGGATGTGCTTTTCATCTTGAGTGGAGTGGTAGCTCTTGGTCTATGCTGTTACCTGCGAGTCAAGGGAGTGGGGACGGTTGATGTGTTTCTGTAATTCGTTCTCTGGCACGCAGTGGTCACTTCGCTGATGGAAGAAGGAGAAGAAAGGAGGTGGGTATCGGGAAAATTGATACTTTGCAAAACGCTGTTTTTACATCGTGTGGGCAAGGTCTTCTTAAAAACAAGAGGAGGTAAACACGATGAAGAAAAAAAGAAATTTCTTGACAATTGACATTGCTCTGACAATTATAGGGGGCGTGATCTACGGTCTCGCGGCGTTCTCTACGATGAACTGGGCCATTGGTTTTATCACTTTGCGCCCACTAGTCTTCATCGCGCCCCTGTGGGGTATCCTGTTCGGCCCATGGGTTGGAGGCCTCGCAGGGCTGATTGGCAACACCTTCATCTCCGACATCTTAGCAGGATGGTTTGGCATCGGCGGCGTGGGGGGCGCCGTAGGTAACTTTATGCTGGGGTTCCTGCCCGGCTTAATGGTCAAAAACGCCAAGGACTGGAAGTCAGTCATCCTTTGGGCAGTGATAGCTACCCTCATCTGTGCTGTGGCAGTCGGCGGCTGGATCGCGTTGATGGGTTATGCTCCGTTCTTGACCCTCTTTACCACTGTCTTGATTGCCGACATCCCACCCAACGTGATCATCTTGCCTATCCTCTCCTATTACCTCGTCGATAGGGTACGGAGAATGGGCCTCTACTATCCTGAGCGCAAGAAGGCTCTGGAAGAAGCAGTTGTTGAAGAGTAAAATCAACACCATAAGCTACTTTGTGCCTTTTTACCGTGTGACCCTGGAGGGCTAAAGCCCTCCAGGGCCCTTTTTAGAGTAGCTGAATATACACAGCCACTGGTATTTTGAGAAACTACGACTCAATGTCAGATGTTATCAGGGATCTTTGGGCAACGATGTTTGCTAGAACCTATTTCAAAAAATGATTGATACATCATAGGATGACAGCGAACAAGCAAAAGGCGTGATACCAATACAGCTTCCGTTCGTAGCGCACGGCTAGCCGTCGACAGTTGTCCATAGGTGCACCGCGCTCTGCGGGCGCTAAGCACATGCAACTAGGCCCTCGTCCTGGCAGGAGGTGAATCCCAGCTCCTGCGAGAATGCGACATTCTGGTGGAACTCGGCGGGTACCATCCTACGGTATCACGGCAATACGCACCGAACGGGAGCGGACCGCGCTAGCTGGCAGAAAAGAGGCTCGTCTGCGCGGGCTGGTGAAATACAAGCCGGCCGGCGTGGTCCTCTTGGACAGCCAATAGCGCCTGCAACTGGCCAACGCCCTCGCTTGGGAATATCTCCAAGCATTGGCTCCGGGCATTCGACAGCGCGACGTGCTGATCTTTATCGCCTAGGCACTGTACGCACAGTCAACGTAGGGAGAGCGCATCAACCGGGCAGATACTCACACACAGGCCGCATCCGGTACAGCGTTCCGTATGGATCACAAGCATCGAGTTTACTAGCTCCGGTGCGGCCGCAAAACAGGAGCGGACACAGCGACCGCACTGGGTGCACCGTTCCATATCCACGGCGGCGCGTTTGTCGGACGTTATCTCCCGCTTGGCCTGTCGCCGGTGCGTGAGCCCTCGGATCTCATTCACGTCGGCAAACCCATGCTCGCCCAGCCATCGCTCCATTGCAGTAGCTACCTTGTCAAAGACTTCCAGCCCATGTAACAAAGGTGCGGTGCACATCCCCACTGCAGTGGCTCCCACCATCAGCATCTCGATGGCAGATTCAGCGTTTGTGACCCCTCCTACGGCTATCACAGGAACGTTCACATATCTGCTGATCTCGTAGATATACCGCACAGTAAGTGGACGGATTGCTCGCCCCGATAGGTATCCCTCCCCGTCGGGGCTTCCCATTGTGCTCAAGCCGGTCTCGATGTCCACTTCCATTGCAGGCCCGACGGCATCCATAGCCGCGATCCCGTCAATTCCCGCTTTGAGCAGTGCCTGGAGAACTTCCTCAAGATTGGGGATAAAGGGGATCAGCTTAGCAAATAGCCGGCACTTGACGCGCGGACGGGCAAGGCGTACAGCTTCTATCAGGGCCGGGACATTGTAATCGCACAAGGTAACGCCATCAACGCCTGCTTCGGACAGCGCTTCCGCTTGCTCTGCCGCCACTGACGGAGTCACATAGTTCTTGGCGACACTTGCTATCAGAGGGACCGGCAGATCTGTCTTAAGAACGGGCACAGCTTGTAACCATGCGGTGTAGCCCATGTCCGACCAATCGGCATTGATCAGGGACTGCTCTCGCGTTTGGAAAATGTAAGGGTTCGGCGACTTAGCCGGCTCTGGACGCTGTCCCTTTGTGATGATTGCTCCTAATCGGTGCCTTGCCGCCCGACGGATCGATTCCACAGAACCCGAAAGGGGCCCCTCTGTAAGGACAAGGGGGGTTCGCAACTGTAAACCAGCCAGGTCTACACACATATTTATTTGTGCCGACATTTTCTACCCTCTCTTGCTCTTGATTGCCGCCAGTACTCGCTCTGGTGTTGCGGGTAGTTCGTCGATCCACACACCGACAGCATCATGGATCGCGTTGATCACCGCCGGAGCCGTCGGAGATATGGCCAGCTCTCCTATTCCTTTGGCCCCATAAGGCCCCAACGGATGGGGGTTCTCTATTAGGATTACCTCGATTTCAGGCAAATCTCGCAACCGAAGTAAGCCCAAATCCCGAAGATGCTCGGTCTCGATCTGCCCCTTGTTCACCCGGAATGTCTCTTGCAGAGCATATCCCAGACCCATCACCACGGCCCCTTGGATCTGATTGACGCAGTTGGCAACACTGATGGCTTTACCCACATCGTGGGCTGCCACCACTTTCAAGACGCGCACTTTGCCTGTTTCCTCATTAACAGCTACGATTGCACCTTGTGCGCCGAAAGAGTAAGCAAAGTGAAGACGATGTTTGCTTCCTTCTTTGCCTGGATCAGGGGGTATCCAAGCTGGAACCGGGTTGGTTTCCGGCGCGCTGTAACGATACTCGGCCGCGAAAGTTTGACTTCGTGATGCCAGTTCCGCTAATGTGATCAAGGCCCTTCCCGTTTGGGAGTCAACAAACACCTTGCTGTCCTGTATTTCGATATGTTCCTCTGGCACTTCGAACTCCTCAGAGACATAGGACCAGAGAAGCCGGCGAAGCTTTTGAGCCGCTCCGAGCACAGCATTCCCGCTGACAAACGTCTGGCGCGAAGCAGTGGTCATGCCCCCATCTGGATCGTCTCGTGTATCGCCTTCATGAACCTTGATAATGCCCGGCTCGATACCGAGTGTTCGTCCCGCAATGATAGCCATCGCCTCGGACGATCCCTGCCCTAAGTCGGTACATCCTACCCGGAGGAGAAAGCTTCCGTCGGGCTGGAGGAGAATTTGTGCGCCGGCCTCATCTGGAATGCCGGAGCCCAGCCCCACGTTTTTGTAGGCCGCAGCTATGCCAATTCCCAACTTCCAGGGTGGCTCGAGACTTGGGCGCGGAGTGGCATCCAGGGCTGTTTTGACGGCCTGCAAACACTCTTTTATCCCTGCTCCCACATCTTCGGTCAGAACGTGGCCTGTAAGCGTAGCATATCCAATGTCTAGAGCGTTTCGCATCCGAAATTCGAAAGGGTCTATCCCCAATGCAACAGCCAGTTTGTTCATTTGAACCTCGGCAGCGAAACAAACCTGGGGGCTGCCGAAGCCTCGAAATGCCCCACAGGTGGGGTTATTCGTATGGACGGCGAGGGCATCCACCCGGGCATGGGGCACGACATATGGCCCGACTGCAAAAGTCGCGGAGCGAAACAGAACAGCTTCTCCGGTGCTGGCATACGCTCCGGTATCTCCGATGATATTTACTTCTGCCGCCACCAGCCGGCCATCTTTGGTGGCTCCTGTTTTCATCTGGATCCACTCCGCATGCCGCTTGTGATGAACTCGAATGGATTCTCGCCGGCTGAACCGCACCTTGACTGGCCGGCCGACGATAAAGGCGGCCAGGCCGGCCAAGATCTGCCCAGCCACATCTTCCTTGCCGCCAAATCCCCCTCCAGTCAACATGTGCACGATACGCACCTTGTTTTCCGGCAATCCGACGGCTGTAGCTACTTGCCGCCTGTCAAAAACTGGGCCCTGGCTACCGCAGTATATCGTAAGACTCCCATCGGGCTCTGGAACACCGATGGAACATTCCGTCTCCAGGAAAGCGTGATCGATAAAGCCCACATGATAGTTGCCCTCAACCACAACATCGGCTTGGGAAAAGCCGGCTTCTATGTCCCCCTTGCGGATGGTGATGTGCTTGAGGATATTGGGCCCAACCTCTCGATCGTGTAACACAGGAGCACCATCGGCCATGGCTTCGTGAGGCGAGGCTATCACTGGTAAGGGTTCCAACTCGACCTTGATCTTCCCTAGTGCCTCCTCGGCGGCTTCAGGCGTTTCAGCTATGACTAAGGCCAGGCAATCTCCTACGTATCGCACGATCTGATCGCAGAAAATTGGTTGATCTGATATTAACAAACCGTACCTGTTCACGCCAGGCACGTCTTTAGCGGTCAGCACCCGCACGACCCCTGGCATCTGTTCCGCCTCGCTTACATCGACATAAATTACCTTTGCATGGGGCAAGGGACTGCGAAATGCGCGACCGTAGAGCATTCCTTCAAACTGGATATCATCCGTGTAGCGAGCAGCACCAGTGAGGCGCTCGAGCATGATGTGGTGATTTGCCGTATCGCGATCCGTCCATCCCAGATCACACTCCCTGCGTAAAGCTGCTGCCGCCTTTTTGGTTGCAGTGACTGCCCGTACTAAGCCACTGCAGCGGCAAAGGTGTTGAGAGAGCTCGCGCACGATCTCCTCTTCAGTGGGGTTAGGGGAGTGATCAAGCAACGCCTTTACCCGCATCAACACACCTGGTGCGCAGTAGCCGCATTGGAAAACGTGTTCCTGGATGAAGGCTTGCTGGATGACGTGTGGCCTTCCGTCCTGCATTAGGCTCTCGATGGTCTCGACAGTCCGCCCCTCCATTTCGGCCATCCTGATACTACAGGAACGCGTAGCCACGCCGTCTACGATCACCGTGCAAGCCCCACATGTTCCTTCGCCGTCGCAACCTTGCTTGGTACCGGTCAGTCGCAACCGTTCGCGAAGAAAGCGTAACAATGTCCAGTCGCCAGGCACATCGGCAGAAACATGTTGGCCATTTACTGTCAGATTAATCATCCTCACCCTCCCGTTTTACGATCGAACGCCAATATGGGCCCGTGCGCGGCCACGGGGCAGTTAGAAGGAGATGTGTTTCAGAGCCGGCTCGTGCTACCAAATCCTCGCGCGCTACCAGAGCGTCTGCCATCACCCGTTGCTCATCCAATGTCAACACCCGGCCGTCTTCCATCACCACCTGTCCGTCAATAATGGAGTGGATCACGTCAGATCCTCGAGCACTGTACACCAACTTGGGTACCCAGCGCCCGGTGGGCAAAAGATGTGGACGGTTGAAGTCCACCACAATGATGTCAGCCCGTTTGCCAACCTCAATGGAGCCGATCTGGTCCTCTAACCCCAACGCTCGGGCACCACCAATGGTTAGCATCTCCAGAATTTCTTCGGCGGTGATCGCTTCGCTGTCTAATTTGATCGCTTTCTGCATCATCGCGGCAGTGCGAGCGACTTCGAACATGTCATAGGTATAGGAAGCCGCGCCGTCAGTCCCCAGTCCCACGGTGATCCCCCGAGAGAGCATATGTGCTACTGGTGCCACGCCGTACCCCAGATATGCGTTGGCGACAGGACAGTGAATAACCTTTGTACCGGTCTGGGCTATAATCTCGATCTCCCTGTCGGAAAGCCACACAGCGTGGAACATCACGCCCCGCCGGCCGGTAAGTCCTATACGGTGGAGGTGTTCCAGGTCTCGCTCACCGAAATGCCGCAGACAATATGAGTTGATTTCGATCCAGCCTGCAACATGGGTGGAGACGTTAATATCGAGTTCTCGCGCTAGCTCAACTGTCTTGCGCATCAGGCTTTCGCTGATATCCTCGGTAGAGCCGGGGCCAAGCGCAACGGTGACGCGCCGTTTGCCGTGCCATTCAGCATGGAACCGACGCGCCTCTTGCACAAGCACCTCTTCGCGCTGGATCATTGTCATGTACTCAGATTCCACTCGTTCGCCAGCAAAGGTCTGATCCAGCAAACCATAAACCATCTGTACTCGAAGTCCTGCTTGATCCAGCACCTCCGTGACCCGATAGATATTGTCCAAATTGGTGTGCAAATACCAGTGATCGGATACAGTAGTCGTTCCGGAGCGAATCATTTCCAGCGCGGCTAATGCCGCCCCTGCTTCTGCGTGCCTTGGTTGCACTTGTGAGACAATTGGGAAGAGGAAGCGCCAGTTCCAGGGATCAAAGTGCATATCATAACCAATGCCTTCGATCAAGGCCTGGTAAATATGTGTGTGGCCATTAACAAAGCCAGGGCATACGACACAGCCAGAAGCCGAGATAACTTTGCGGGCGGGGAGTTCCAGGTCATAGCCCACGGCGATGATCTCGCCCTTATCCACGGCGACTTGACCACCTTCAATGATGGTGCGCTTTGGGTTCATTGTGATGATGACGCCGTCCCGAATCAGCAAGTCTATCATCTCAAATTCCTCCACTTGAAACGTGTTTTATTATAATAAGGTGTGCAACTACGTAATGGCCGCTACGATTCGTTGAAATGCATCCCAACTATCGCCAACCTATTAGCTAACCGCATTAGCTAACCGCGAAGGATGAACGTAGGCCCTAATGTTCGCGCACCTATTTCCCCTGCTCTCGAGTGGTCCGAGTACGGAGGTACTCCACCACGCCGGCCCGTTCTAACAACTCCCGCACCGCACATTCGACCGCAACACGGACTTCTCCTTCGTCCAATGTCAATACATGGCGATTTTCCATCAGGATTTGTCCTTCCACGATCGTGGTCTGCACATCGGCCGCATTGGCAGAGTACACGAGATGTTCGGCTACATTATGGACATCACCAGTCAATGCAGGCCATAAATGGGGAGACTCAAGAGAGACGATAATGATGTCCGCCTGTTTGCCAACTTCTAATGAGCCAATCTCTTTCTCCATCCCCAACGCCCGCGCTCCCCAGATCGTAGCCATCCGTAGCATTGTCTCGCAGGATAGCACCGCTGCATCGCCAGTAACGAGCTTCTGTAACGTAGCGCCAGCCCGCATCTCTTCGAACATGTCCAAGTTATTATTGCTCAGGTTAGAATCAGTCCCTAACGCCACGGTCACGCCTCGTTCAAGCATCTTTGTCACGGGAGCAACGCCGGAGGCCAACTTCATGTTGCTGGTGGGATTGTAAACCACGGCGACCTCTCGTTGGGCTAATAGGTCTATATCCTCGTCCGATAGGTGAACGCCGTGGGCGACCCACAGCCATGGCCCCAATACCCCAAGCCGATCAAGCCATTGAGGGGGAGTGGAGCCTTTCTCTCGGAGGAACCTTTGCACCTCAAAGGTGGTCTCTGAGAGATGAGTATGTACCCGTAGGTTAGTTTCCCGCGCACGGCGGGTCACGTCAATGTAAAGGAAGTCGGAGCAAGTATAAGGAGCATGGGGGCCATATCCAACCACGATACGCGAGCAGCGGCCATTCCATTCCTCCACGAATGCTCGATTGCTCTCCAGTGTCTCTCCTACTCCAGGTGGAATTTCGATAATTTGGGGAGTGAAGACCCCTCTCAGACCGGAGCGCAACGCGACCTCGGCGGCTACGGCAGGATACCTGTAGATATCCACGAAGGTGGTGATGCCGGCGCGGATCATCTCCAGCTGATTCATCAGCGCTGATGCCCGCAGAATCTCTGGTGTATAGGCCCTGTCAATGGGAAAACAGATCCTTTCCAGCCATTCGGCCAGAGGCAAGTCCTCGTTCAGCCCCCGAGTGAGCGTCTCATGCATGTGGGCATTTACGAAGCCGGGCATTACGACATTACCTCGCGCGTCTATCACTCGCCGGGCTGGTTGCACACTGTCTGGCCCCAAAGCAACAATACGTCCCTTGTCTACCGCCACGGCCGCGCGCTGGTATACAGTTCCGTGCGAATCAAGGGTTAGAACAAAGCCGTTGGTGATCAAAAGGTCAATCATAAGCACATCTTCAGCGCCGCCAATGCGTACACTTTGGTCGCTATCAACAACTCTTGGATGTCAAGCCGCTCTTGGTGGGTGTGGGAAAAGGCAGTATCACCGGGTCCGTAATTGGCAGTCGGGATCCCGAGGTCATTGACCAAGAAGTCCATATCCATATAACCATGAGTGTATCCCAACTCAACAGGTTCGCCGACCACTACCTGATGCGCCCACATTAGTGCCTGGGCGACGGATGCGTGGGGTGAAGTAACAGCCGGCTTAAGCCCTCGCTCCTTGATGCGGTGCCATTTCCAGTCAGGTCGGGCGACCTCCAATGTCGCGCGGATATCGGGGTCTTCATACGCCAGACGATCTAATAATCGCTGGATCTCCTCCATACAGGTAGCTTGCGTCTCGCCGGGGACCATCCTGCGATCGAGGAAAATCGAGCACTCGTGGGCCACATTATTGTAGGCTGTGCCTCCCTGGATCACACCAATATTGATTGAGCCGCGCATCGTGCCCAATCCCGGCAACTCTGCTACTTCAAGGGGCAGCTCACCCAAAGCCAACACAACCTTGGCGGCCTTCTCGATGGCATTAATACCCAGCCAAGGGGTGGATCCATGGGCGATCTTCCCGTATAAGGTGATACGCAAAGGAGCCGAGCCTTTACAGGCCAGCAACAACCGTAGATCGGAGGGCTCGGTGACAATGGCTCCATCAGCCTGGAGCCCTTCTTCCACCAGCGCATAGGAGCCCCGATGCTCGCTTTCCTCGTCAATCACCGCAGCTATCCCAATTCCCTTACGCAGTTGGACGCCGGCGCGAATAATCGCCTGAACTGCCATAATGGAAGCTGCTAGACCACCCTTCTGATCGCAGGACCCTCTTCCCCAAATGTAGCCATCCACAATCTTGCCGCTCAGGGGATCTTCCATGTTCAAGAACGGGATGGTGTCCGTGTGTCCATGGAAGAGCAAGCCGATCCTTCCCTCTCTCCCTGGTAGCATGGCGATTACATTGAGCCGGCCCTGATGAACATTGGTCAGCCGCACCTCCATTCCCATACGCTCCAACCGGTCGGCCAACCACTGCGCAATCGGGCCTTCGTTACCATTCTGGCTTTCAAAACGAATCATTTCCTGGGTGAAGGCAATGACCTCTTCTTCGTCGATCTGACTGAGCACCTGCTCCATAATCAGGGGATTGGCCATCCGTTCGCCTCCCACAGCTTGATCGCCTCAGCGCGGCAAAGTGCTAATACAGCCTCTTCATCTACTGTCTGCATTTTACCGTGGCGGAGAACAACTTGTCCGTCAACAATAACCGTGTCCACATCTGCACGATCGGAACTACTCACGATATGGGTCACCACGTTGCGTTCAAAAAGCGGCACGGTAGATTGATTTTTCAGAATCAGAATGTCCGCTTTCTTGCCAACCTCCAATGAACCGATTTCATCTTCCATCTGAAGACATTTCGCTCCCTCTATAGTTGCCATCGCCAGCACTTGTTCATCAGGCAAAATCTCTAAATTCTCGTAGCGAATGCGATGGATCATCTGGGCTGTGCGCATGATCTCGAACATCGAGTGGGTCATCCCATCCACCCCCAGGCCGACAGTGACGTCCTCCTTCAGCAAAGGAATCATATTAGGCCAAAAGCCGAAAATAGCGTTGGATTCAGCATTATGAGAAACTTTGACATCATACTTTTTAAAAATAGGCGGATCTTGTAAATGATCGATATAAGAACAGTGAGCCAGCAACACGTCTGGACCGAGGAAGCCGATGTCTTCCAGATACTTGACTGCCCTTTTACCGAAGCGGCGGGTGGTGTCAAAACTGTGCCATCGGTCATCGCAACAGTGCATTTGGAGGCCGGCGCCTCGATTGCGGGCTTCCTCGGCGACGCGCTGGATCAATTCCGTAGAGCACGTAAAAGTGGTATGGACGCCGAAACGACCGGTGACCCTTCCATTACGTTTCTGAGCCATTTCAAAGAATTCGATGTTCTCCTGCAAACCGAGGATAGCGTTCTCATCGCTGATACGGCCAGTGGTCTCAAAGGCGAGCACCGCCCGAATCCCGGATTCCATACAAGCCCGGTCTGCTGCAAAGAGCGCCCCCGGCAAGGCATATGATCCTTCGACCGTGTCACTAGTGGTGGTAATGCCGCGCTTGATCTGATCCACACAGTTCGCCAACGTCCCAGCGTAGATTTGCTCCTGGGTGACACGATCTTCCAACAGGGCAAACCAGAATCGTTCCATCCACGAGATAAAGGAAAAATCGATGTTATCGTAACCTGCGTAGGGTAGAGAGCGGACTACAGCGCTGTAGAGGTGGTTGTGGGTGGAGACGAATCCGGGTAGTACTATCATACCGCCGGCTTCTATTACCTCGGCATTGGGCGGGGCGGTGATTTGCTCGGCTGGACCAATCTCGAGAATCCTGTCGCCCTCTACCAAGATAGAGCCATTGCGGTAAATGTGGCGATCGGCATCCATCGTAACAATGATTCCGCCTCTGATTAACAACATAGCACACCTCCTCATCTATAGAGCTTCATTCAGGATTGGCAATGTTTCCGCCGCATGAGGCATTACGACGATTGTTGCGCTGGATCCATGACAAGCCAGGGCTGCGTTTACGGCCGCTTGTGCAGTGAGATAAGGAACAAATCCCATTCGCTTTACCTCGTCTGCCGGCAGAGAGGAGACTAAGGCGATTTGCCCGGCGTGGAGCATTGCTCGGGAGACAGCCACCGCTTTGTGTCCTCCTAAGACGAAACCGTTCTCCAGCCGTTGGATCCGGGCGGTCGGATCCGATTCTTCTAGCATCCAGCGGGCGAAGATTGGGTGGCCAAGGCCGTCCTCACATGCGGCGACTAGCACCAGAGTGCCTCCTGGTACCAATGCCCTCACTGCGTTATCCAAGGCTTTCTGTGCCTGGTACAGATCGATGTCTTTGGGATAGCCGCCGGCGCTGGCAATAACTACGGGGGCCGGGGCAGACAGGCGTGCTTTATTGCGCGCATCGAGAACTCGGCAGGCCGCTCGATGGGCAGTGATGGGATCGCCGGCGACGACAGATGCGATACGATGTTCCCCATCCAACACAGCGTTGAGAATAAAGGGGACGTTGACACTTCTGGCGGCCTCTTCCAGGTCCATGCGTACCGGATTAGACTGCAAGGATGCCGCAACTGCCCCTGGTCGGGTCATAAGGCTGTGGTTAGCGCTGATAGTGCGTAGCGATGCGCAACCCGGAACGATCCCTTTGAGCCCCCCGGTGTATCCAGCGAAGTAGTGATATTCCACGTTGCCCAAGACGATCACCGCGTCCGCATCCAGGAGTCGATGGTCTATCTCGATAGGTGTGCCGGCCGTGGTTACACCCAACAAACAGGTGTCCTCAGGGTTACTGTCTACGACCTTGACCCGCTGCCATACCGCTTGGCCTACCAACGCACGCCGCTCTCGGTCAGTCTGACGGCGATGACAGCCCAAGGCACAGAGGACAGTAATCCTATCATCCGGAACGCCGGCGGCGTTCAAAGTGTCCAGCAACGGTGGTAGCATCTGAGCTGAGGGACATGGTCGCGTCCTGTCGCTGATGACCACGACCATTCGCCCTGCACCGCGTATACAGTCTACCAACGGAAGGGAGCCAATTGGCTCCGCTAAAGCCGTGGCGATCAGTTCCTCTGGTGGCGATGTGGCAGGCTCTTCGGCCGGCTCCAACACCGTTATTGTAGCAGTAGGAGGTAACACGACCAATTGGGCCGTCCGTCCATAGGGCAGAGTGTATACCAAGCCCTCACGCGAAGTCATAAATCTTCTTCATCTCCTCTGTTGGCACATCGAAGACGGTGCCGTGGGGCGGTAGTGGCTCGTGAGTCATCCATTCCGGGATGCGGTCGTCGGCGAAGGTAAAGCCTGCTCGTCGGTTGAATTCCAGCTCCAGGCGGATGGTATGCCGCCCTAATTCGACTATCTCCTGTGCTGTCCATTCCACGCCAAAGCGGGCTGAGACCAATTCGGCCAAAAGCTCCCATTGGCCGGCGACGGCAGGAGCGGTCATCAGGCAAAGCCCCAGACTGTCCAGCGCCGCTACAGCAATCTGAACAGCGCGACTAGCCTCAACCTGTCCAACTGGGGAAAGATGGTCTAGATTGGCACGCGCGGTATGGCCGGCTGTGTGATCAGCCCCTTGCGGACAGGTGGCAAAGGTGACACCGGTGCCCTTTAACGCGCGCGGGTCATAAGCAGGCATCGCTTGCCCTTTGACCGCAGGGACCCGAAGCACACCATACGCCTTCCCTACAAATTCTGCGCCGTTGCCCAGAATGCGGCCTAGCGGAGTCCCGGCTTGAATTTCTTCCAATAGGCGAACAAATCCCTCGGCATCGCCGAATGGGACCAGGCCGGCCTGTGCGGCCACTCCCATGGCTGCACCGATCTCAATGGTATCCAGGCCAATTTCATTGCATAGCCGGTTCAGTCGCGCAATCTCATCCAGATTGCCCAAGCCAAGGTTAGAGCCCAGTAACCCGATGGTCTCATATTCCAAGGGGGAGATGAATTCCCGTCCAGTGGGATCAGGCCAGACATTGGAGCAGCGAATAATGCACCCGGGCATACAAGCATGGGTTGTTTTCCCTTCGCCACCTCGAGCAAGGATCGTGTCGTGTAATGCCTCTCCGCTGATGGTCTCGGCTTGATCGAACTGTCCTGCTGAGAAGCCGCGCGTCGGTAGAAAGCCCATCGAATTGGCAACCATCACCATCGCCGCGGTAGAATAGATTGGATAGACCACGGCCGTCTGATGGGTGCTCTCGATGAACTCGATGAATCGTCGTACAGCGTGCATAAACCGTTCTCGGTCGGCCAGTGGTGGGTTGTGTCGGGCAGGCTCCAAGACAACCGCCTTAAGGTGTTTGCTTCCCATGACCGCTCCCATTCCTCCGCGCGCGGAGAAGCGGCTAGGGCGTCCCTCCATGTCTGTGCCGGCTACGCTTGCTGAGCTCATCCGCATCTCCCCCGCCGGCCCAATTACCAGGAAGCCTGCTCGGCCACCAAACCGCTCCCGAAGTCGAGCCGCCGTCTCGCTGGTGCTTAAGCCGACTAGCTCATCAGCCGGCAGTAAATTTGCACCTTCGGGGTGAACGTAGAGGAGATACCAGCGGTCGTCCAGGGGTTGTCCTTGGACGACAATGGCTCTCAGTCCCAAGCGAGCCAGCATGTGGCCACAGATTCCACCGCTGTTCGCTTCTTTTATGCCCCCGGTCAGCGGGCTCTTCCCACCCACTGACAGCCGGCCAGAACAAGGCAGGGGAGTTCCGGCCAGAAGGCCGTTCAGGATCAGCAGACGGTTCTCCGCTCCCAACGGTTCACATAGAGGGGGAATCTCATCAAGGGCGATGCGTGCCACTAAGCTTCGCCCGCCGAGCAACCGCCATGTTGCCGGCATGGGAAGCTTGGTCACTGAACCTGTACCCATATCCACGCGTAGGAAAGCATCAACTTCGGACCGTTGCAATTCTTCCCTCTCTCTTGGTAATTTTTTCACCCCATTTATCCGGGATGGGCAACCTGGCCCCTTTCTGCTTTGCGACGCACGACGATTCGAGCCGCAGCCGCGATAGCTTCAGGCCCCATACGGTACTTCTCTAGCAAAGCCTGGTTAGGACCGCACTCACCCCACGTGTCGCACAGACCGACACGAAGGACAGGGACAGGACATGTCTCTACTACCACCTCAGCTACACAGCTACCCAACCCGCCCAGGATGTTGTGATTCTCGGCTGTGACGATAGCCCCCGTCTCTTGTGAGGCTGCAATGATCGTTTCGCGATCAATCGGTTTGATTGTCGACATATTAATCACTCTGGCTGAGATCCCCTCTTCCGCAAGCCTTTCGGCGGCAGCAATACATTGGCTGACCATCATCCCGCTACCAATAAGCGTGACATCAGTGCCCTCTCGGATGGTGCACGCCTTGCCAATGCAAAACTGATATCCTGGCGGGCTCACACGCGGCCATGCATCTCGGGTTACACGCAGGTATACCGGCCCATAATGATAGGCTACCGCGCGCACCGCTTGGCTCATCTCGACATCGTCAGCCGGTTCGACGACCACCATGTTAGGAATTGCTCTCATTATTGCCAAATCTTCAATGGCTT
>Ga0123519_10006598_pt1 | contig 18158 bp, 20 predicted proteins | sample YelNatPaOPRAMG02_FD_87396 | JGI IMG/M metagenome (GOLD analysis project Ga0123519, IMG submission 87396) | Hot spring microbial communities from Yellowstone National Park - Yellowstone National Park OP-RAMG-02 (version 2) | ecosystem: Environmental > Aquatic > Thermal springs > Hot (42-90C) ... | reverse complement strand
TACAGAATTCAATAAACAAGAAATTTGGAGAAACATCTAAAATTTACGATAATAATTGTTATGGACAAGCCAGTAAAATTGATCCTTCTTTTCGCAATTCTCACCTTACCCATTGCCTCTTATTCTGAAACTTTGACACCTGAAGAAGTCGTAAGTAATGTTATCGTAAATTTTTTGAAAAAAGATTTCTCAAATATCTTGAATTATACTGAACTCAACGAAAAGAAAAGAGTTGAGATGATGATTTCAGACTATTTATCCGGAAGCAAATCCATCATAGATAGTGAGATTTCAAACCTCAAGGAATACAAAACAATTGAGACTTATTATGAAAATGACTTCGCTGTAGTTAGGGTTGAGTGGAAATTAAGGGGCAAAGCTCAAGACATTAAGAATATCAAGGAATACGAAACTAAGAGGTACATAATGTACCTCTTAAAAAAATTTGATAATCAGTGGAAAGTTATATCTAAGAAGGTAGAAATCTAAAAGTTTATTTCCTCTATTTTCTTACCTATGTTTTTTGATAGATTAGATTCAAAATTATCTTTGCTACTGCTTGTTATGTTGAATGATTCGGAATTTAGCAAGTTACCACTTTCATCATAAATTTCAACAGTTACAGATGAAATTACCCTCACAACTTTCTCATCACCACCAAAGTCTACATTCTTTTCAATAGGTTCTGAAACTTTTACTAAAACAAGATTTGAATTTTTTACAAATTTTGAGAAATCATCGTATGTATCACCCGAAACCTCTTTGGACATCTGCACACTAGAAGTTTTGTATCCTTTTTTAATTACATAGCTAGAGAGAGAGGACGAAAGTTTTTTGTCGTAATAATACTTCCCATCCTTTTCTACAAGCGCTATTATAGCTGCCTTTTGTGACTTTGCCATACTCATGTACCAGCTCGCTTCCGCAAAAATCAATCTTGTTTTACCAATGAGCTTTGATGCATCCCTCCTAGTATCCTGATTTATACTTGCTAATCCCGAAAAATCAATATTTGGGAATGCCCTTATCGTCAATTTTTTGTTTTCAAACCTCAAAACTTTGTTTACGCTACATATAGCCATACCATCTTCACCAGTTGTTCCTGATGTACTTATATCAGCACCACCTTCCACTACCCTAAATATAAGATTCACATCTTTTACAGGTATCTTATTACCTTCGGTGTTATAAAATACCCCAAATTTTACCTCTCCTGCATCACCTACAGTTACATTTTTATTATTCCCACCAACCACCTCAACCGAAACCCTAGACAGAATATCATCTATTTTCTTTATTATCTCTGGATAGTTCATTTTCCTTTCTTCAACATCAAGTGAATTTTTTGCAGCAATGGTATACGATATAACAGCATTTATCAATTTACCTTCTTTAGCATAGTTGTCACCTTCTTCTATAAATTTGTCAACTGACCTAATCATGTCCTTGTAAATTTGCTCTATTCTTGCTCTTTCCTCATTTATTTTGCTTTCGGGATACTTCGTAAGTAGGTATACTATATAATTCCCTGATTTATCTTGAAACGAATATTCACTTTCTGGAGTTGGTACAAATATCCTAGCCTTACCTTTTGTACTAACCTCAGAGCTCAATTTATTCACAACTTCAACATTTGATTCGTCCGATGTTATCAACATCTCTTTCTTTGCCTCACTCGTTATTTCAACAAGAATACTCTCGACAACTTTAGATTTTATATCCTCAATCGCTTTATTCCTAGCAACTACCTTATCCTTATCAATCCCCATCCCAACATAATAAACATTACTCCCTTTTTTGAATGTAGGAGTTGACACCCAATCAGGCACACTTTGTGCATAGATTATGCCAAAAAATACAAAAACAACAGCTAAACTACTTATTAAAGTCTTCAATAATTTTTTCATAGTACCTCCAAAAAATAAAAAAGGGGCGTGAGCCCCTTTGTAAATTAATATTGTTCACTCATCTTGTTTATTAGATCATCCATCTTCTTCTTTGCTTGCTCTGGTATGTCTGGCTTCTGCTGCTTTGTTTCCTGCCATGCACCTGTCAGCAACTGATTATAGGTATTCAAATCCATCTTATACCTTATTGCGTAGCTATAGTACCTATCTCTTGGTGAATCACCAATATATTCCTGAAGTTCTGCCCAATACTCATTAACAGGTAAAAGTCCTGTAACTTTCACATTTTTCGCCAATAAGCCAATAGCACCTTGGATATACTGAGCATAGGTATCCTGATCACCTTCAAAGACTTTAGCAGCTTCAGAAGTTACAAGTGATTGAATTGCCTCGGCAACTCTAGCATTAACATTAAATTTCGCGTTGTCCTTCGCCAAGTTAAGGTTCTTCTGCCTCTCAATTATCACGAAGTAAACGACTTTTTTACCATTTTCATCTGTGCCATACTGGAGCATGTTGCCCTGCAATGCCGTCATAACCCATTCCGGCAGAGGCATTGTAGTCCCTGTAAAGGCACTTTGCTGATCTTGAATTATCTCGTACCTAACCTTTGATGGCTGAGGTTGCGGACCTGCTGGTTTTGCGGGTTCCTGCTGCTTTGGGCCTGGACACCCAAACAACACCAAACTAAGCATCACAATCGTTGATGCAAAAATAAGAATGTTTTTTCTCATATCTCCCTCCTTTATAAGTAATATAAATTATAAATACAAAAATTTCAAAATCAACATCAAAATTTGAATAACAAAATTTTAATTCTTAAATTTATAATTCATAAATCAAGACTTCATAGTAGATTGGAGGTAAGATGAGGGATGTTCAGTCCGACAAAGATTTGAGAGGCAAAGATATTGATAAAGTTGGTGTTAAGGGGGTTAAGTACCCCATTGTCTTACTTGACAAAGAGAAGAAAATCCAACATACGATAGCGGAAATTGATATGTATGTATTCTTACCGCATAACTACAGAGGTACTCACATGAGTAGGTTCTTGGAAGTTATTAACACACACAGGAGAGAAATATCCATTGAGAAACTTAAGGATGTACTCATAGATCTCAAGAAGAAACTTAATTCTAAACGAGCAGAAATCCATCTGAGATTTCCTTACTTCATTGAGAAGAAGTCCCCAATCACCCATAATTATGGGCTAAATCATTATGATATTTACTTTAAGGGAATATGTGAAGAGGAATACGATTTTACCCTGACTGTATCGGCTTTGGGAATGTCCCTTTGTCCGTGCTCAAAGGAAATAAGTAAGTACAATGCACACAATCAAAGAGTCAATGTGTCTGTTTCTGTCAAAATGAATAAAATCGTCTGGATAGAGGAAATAGTGGATATAATAGAGAAAAATGTTTCATCACCTTTGTATGTTGTTTTGAAGAGAGAAGATGAGAAATTTGTTACGGAGCACTCTTATGAAAACCCTAAATTTGTAGAAGACATAGTTCGTGATATCGCCATAGGTCTTGATAATCACCACAATGTTACATGGTATTCTGTTGAGGCTGAAAGCTTTGAAAGTATACACCCATTTAACGCATACGCATACATAGAAAAAAAGTAGGGATAATCAACACTAATAAAAACATTAATTTCATAATAGGAGTTCTATTTCTTTCGCAAGTTTATGAATACTTGGTACATCGCTATTGTTGCTGCACTTGAAGCATTTAGTGAATCTATCTTGTTTGTTGTAGGAATTTTTACTAGATGATCACACTTCTCCTTTGTCAATTTTCGCAGTCCCTCACCTTCTGATCCAATAACTATCCCTACTTTATCACCATGTTTTGCTTGAGTTATTTCTATAGTAGCATTGGCATCTAATCCTATTATTGTATAATTGCTCTCCTTTAATATCTCTATCGTTCTATTGAGGTTCACCACTCTACATGGGTATGTATGAAATATTGCGCCTGAAGACACTTTTATCACCGAAGAAGTTATTTCAGTATTCCTATCCTTTGGTATAACTATCCCGTAAAAATTAAAAAGTACAGCACTCCTTATCATTGCTCCTAAATTGTTCGGATCCTGGATTGAATCACAAAGCAACACATTAAACCCATTATCTACAAGGTACTCTAAATCAAAGTACTTAAGCCTAATATCGCAAATTACTCCTTGGTGATGAGTTGTTTTTGAGATATTCTCAATACTTCTCTTGTCTAAAGTTCTTATTTTCACCCCTACCCCTTTTGCCTTTTCTAAAAGTTCATCCAACCTCTTGTTTTTACTTTCTTTATCAAATATTATTTCATTCACATCTTTTATATATTCTGACCTTAAAAGCTCATCTACAACATTTATACCGTATATTATCATATTGGTTAAGGTTAAACGCTAAAACTACCTTTTTTCCATTTTATACGAAGACTATTCCAAAATTCTGCTCTGTAATTTGTACAATTAATCTATCTGCCCTTTTCACTGTTAATTCTGAACATGAGTGTTAGAAAAGGATTACAGCCTTCGTCATTCCGAGCGTTAGTAATGGTTTCTATCCTTTAGGTCATTCCAAGCTAAGCGAGGAATCTCAAGGAGATTGTTCACCTCGTTCAGAGGGATTCTTCGCTTTGATTAGAGGAATTCTGCTGAAAAAATCTTGTGTTTAATAGCACCTTGTGCTTGTATCACCTGTGCTTAAAACACTCTTGAATTAATAATCACTTACAGGGTTAGGGGATACGAAGCATCTCCGATGCCAAGCATCTCCGATGCGAAGCATCTTTGATGCGAAGTATCCCTTAAATAATTGGGCGGGTGGGAATTGCTTAAAGCAATGTACTAAATAGCACTTAGCTGAATAGACCATTCTCAATGAAAAACATACGGGGTGCCGAATAGCACTTTGTGCTGAATAGCACTTTGTGCTTACAGCACAAATTACTTTTAGTGGTCCCGCCCACCCACCCTAAAATTCTAGGGGAGGCTATCGCCTCCCTTAACCCTTGTAAAAAGCACTATTAGAACTAGTGCTTTCAGAACAATAAGTAGCATCATCTAACCCTATTTTATTAAGAGAGGCGAAGCCTCTCTTCACTCTTCAGTGCACAATACTTACTTTCTTCCTGAAAAAATTGCTTACGGGATTAACTTCGTTACTTAATTGGGGAGGATTAGGTGTGTACTTTATAGCACTCTATTAATAATCAAGGACTTATAAAGGTGTTGGAAGGAGAAATACTCCAACGACAAAATGGGTGAGTGGGAGTGCTTAAAGCACACGGTGCTTAAAGCACACGGTGCTTAAAGCACTTTTTTACTTATGTTTAAGCAATTTCTCTTACAAGGGTTAAGGGATGCGGAGCATCCCTTACTTAATTGGGTGGGGGGTGGGGGATTGCTAAAATTGATTCCTTACGAAAGAAATAAAACAGGCCAAGCCTGTGAATTTTTTAACAAAATCTCTCAATGGGATTCTTCACCCCGTTCGAGAGATTCTTCACTTCGTTCAGAATGACAGAGGAAGAGATAGAATGACGGGGAGATGGGCAGAATGATGAGGAATAATCAAATTTGGGAGCACCCTTTATAATGGAAAATAAGGAGTTTAGATAATAGATAATTTAGCTAATATTAGTAATTTTTTTAATTTTTCATTTTTACTCAATTTTTATTAAAATATAAAAAAATTTTTAGGGGGTTATATGAAAAAGATAGGAATACTTACTGGTGGAGGTGATGCACCTGGTTTGAATGGTGTTATAAAGGGTGCATACCTTAGGATAAAAAGAGACTTGCCAAATGTTGAAATGATAGGCTTACTTGAAGGATGGAAGGGGCTACTTGAAAAGAAGTACATTGTCCTAAAAGATGAAGATGTAAAAGAAATTCACAAAGAGGGTGGCACAATTCTTGGTTCTTCTAGAACAAATCCTTATAAGAGCGAAGAAACAATTAAAAAGGCACATCAATCATTCAAAGAGCTTGGATTGGATGCTCTTATAGCAGTTGGTGGTGAAGACACTCTTGGTGCTGCAAATAAACTAGCTAAAGACGGTTTCCCAGTTGTAGGCGCTCCAAAAACTATTGATAACGATCTCAATGTCACTGACTACACCTTCGGATTTGATACTGCCGTCAATATAGCAATGGAAGCCATTGATAGGTTGCACACAACAGCGAAATCTCACAGAAGAGTAATGGTTGTTGAGATAATGGGTAGACATGCTGGTTGGATAACTTTATGGGCTGGTACAGCAGGTGGTGCTCATATAATACTTTTACCTGAAGAAACGACAAAACTCACAGATATTGCCGAATTTGTCAAGAAGAGAAAAGAAAAGGGCGAACTCTACACACTTATAGCCGTTTCTGAGGGTGCTATATTTGATACCGGCGGGGTATCCAATTTCGTATTTGAAGATGCCAAGGTTGATGAATTCGGTCATGTTAGGTTAGGTGGAATCGCTAAGCAATTGGCTAAATACATTGAAGAAGTAACAGGTATTGAAAGTAGGTATGTTGTTCTTGGCCATATCCAAAGAGGTGGAAGTCCAACGGCATTTGATAGAGTGCTATCACTAAGATTCGGTATCAATGTCGGTGAGCTCGTATTGAGAAAGGAATGGGGGAAAATGGTTGCATTGAGAGGCACTGAAATAGTCGCCGTATCTCTTGAAGAAGCGGTGCAAGAGCTTAAGACCGTACCTCAGAAAATAATCAACGAATTGAAAAGCATATTATAAATTAACGGAGAGGAGACCTCTCCGTTAAAAAAATTAAATCTTCAATTTTTAGAAGGTGCTCACTGCCTTGTCCAAGAATTGTTCGTAGAGAAATTTTAGTTCTTTTATTTTGTTTTCTACTTCTGCGGTTGAGTTTTCAGAAAACAGCTTTTCTATATTTTCTTTAAGTTCAACTATCTCATTGTAAAGGTCCACATCTAACTCTTTTATTTTGGGTAATTTAGGTTCTATAGTTGACAAGATCATGTTGTATCTAGTCCTTAAGATTCCTATCCTCCTTATTTCTTCATCTCTAGCTCTGTTCTTTTGGCTTTCCTCTAGTATTTTATTCACTTCCTCTTCACTAAGAATCATTCTGTCTTTTATCTCAACTTTTTGTGAGGCACCAGTTGAGAAATCAACTGCTGAAACTTTAAGTATTCCATCAATATCTATCTCAAAAGTCACCTCTATTCTCGGTTCACCTTTTTTAGCCTTCCTTATTCCCTTAAGTTCAAATTTACCCAACGATATGTTATCTTTTGCTAGAGATCTCTCACCTTGTAATACATGTATCTCTACCGATTCCTGATTATCAACCACTGTTGTGAAAACTTTACTTGCTGACGATGGTATTGGGGTATTTCTGTTGATTATTGGTATAAATATTCCATTTTCTATTTCTACTCCCAATGACAAAGGAGTTACATCCACTAAAGCTATACCTTTTATTTCTCCTGCGACTATACCTGCCTGTATCGCAGCACCAAGCGCCACCACTTCTTCTGGGTCTATCATTGGCTCAGATTCAATACCAAGAGATGTCTCAACTCTTCTTTTTATGTAAGGTATCCTTGTTGAACCGCCAACCAAAAGCAAATGGTCTATCTTTTCCCTAGTGAGTCCCGCATCCTGTATAGTCTTATTCAGAAGATCAATAGTTTGGTCTACAAAAGGTGCTATCACTTTATTGAGTTGTTCCCTAGTCAATGTAAATGATAAATGTTTAATGGTACTCTCTGTAGCACTAACAAACGGCACAATAACTTCTATACTTTCTTCATCTGAAAGTAATATCTTTGCTTTTTCTACCTCTTCATACAGTTTTTGAAGTATCAATCTATCAGAAGATATGTCTATCCCCTCCTTTTTTTTGTATTCTTCTATTATTAATTCCGCTATTGCCCTGTCAAAATCATCCCCTCCTAGAGTATTATTCCCCGAAGTTGCCACTACTTCAAAGACACCGTCGCTATAATTCAGTATAGAAACATCAAATGTACCACCTCCCAAGTCGTAGACAACTATATTTTGGTCCTTCTCTATTTTATTTAGACCATACGCTATTGCCGCCGCAGTAGGTTCGTTTATTATCCTCACAACATTCATACCTGCCAACCTACACGCATTTTTTAAAGCACTTCTCTGAAGATCAGAAAAATACGCCGGTACAGTGATCACAACATCATTCACCACATCTCCTAGATAATACTCCGCAATTTCCTTGAGCCTCGAAAGTATTATTGAAGCTATTTCCTCAGGAGAGTACTCCTTATTATTTATGAAAAACCTATGATCCGTACCTAAATATCTCTTAACAGATTTCACAACATTATTTGTGTCAATGAATAACCTACTCTTAGCACTTTCTCCTACTATCGGTGTACCATCCGGCAATATTGCAACAATAGAAGGAATCGTCTTTTTACCATGTTTGTCAATTACTATCTTCGGTTCCTCTCCATCAAGGTAACCTATCGCACATTTACTCGTTCCGAAATCTATACCAATCATACCTCCCTCCCATCTGTAATGTTCGGAAAACAGGAAATTTCGTTAAAAATTACTATCTTTGAAGTACCACAACTGAAAAACCTATAAATTGTTCAAATATACAATTTCAATATCCAATGTTTCTGAATCTAGAAACATAAATGATGGGTTACCATAAAGCCATCCGCAAAGCTCACCAGGATTTATTACTAGAGTATTACCAATTCTTTTGTTATCAATTTGATGAGTATGTCCATAAATTATCACATCAAAATCGCCAGATTTTGCTAGTTCCTCAATAAATGCAGGTTCGTGCATAAGTGCAATTCTAATGTTATCAATCTTGATCTTTATGGGTTGTACTCCAATTCTCTCCTCATAAAACTTTTTCAACATCACCCTATCACCATCGTTATTACCAAAAACACCATACATGTTACCTTTAAATTGTCCAAGGACACGCCAAGTAAAAGGTGACACAAAATCACCAGCATGGATTATATATTTACAATCTTTACTCTCAGCAACTTTCATTGCCTTTTTTAAATTTTCTAAATGGTCATGAGAATCAGACATCACTGCGATAAGCATACAAAACCTCAGATCAGTTGTCTCTCACAAATTCTCCATTCTCCTTAACAAAAAGCTTCCCTTCCTTTATGTGCGCCAATTTGTTGGAGAATTTTATAACATCTATACGGTGGGTAATGAATATTATCCCTACATTCATCTCTTTGTTTATTGTTTCAAGAAGTTTTACTATTTCAAGTGCATTTTTCTCATCTAAGTTTGCTGTAGGCTCATCAGCAAAGATATACTTCGGATTCATTACCAATGCTCTAGCAAGTGCTATTCTTTGCTTTTGTCCACCTGAAAGAATCCTTACATCTGAGTGAGTGTAATCTTCCATACCTACATACCTTAATATTTCCTTTGCCCTTTCCTTGTACTTTGATATACTACCACCAGCTAAATACACAGGCATCAGAATGTTATCCATAACAGATATGCTCTCAATGAGTTCAAAGGTCTGAAAAACGAAGCCTATATTTTTATTCCTAAAACTCGATATGAAGTTATCCTTAAATAGATTAGGCTTAATCCCATCATAAACAATGTAGCCATCGGAAGGGTTCTCTATACCTGCGATTATTTTTATAAGGGTAGTCTTACCACAGCCAGATTCACCAGTTAAAGAAATGAAATCCCCTTCCTCCAAAGCAAAATTCACATCTTCAAAAACAACCTTCTTCGTATTGTTTGAATAAAAGTATTTTGACAAATTTACAACTTCGATCATCAAAAAACTACTTTCTTATACCTAACTCTTTCTCTCTAAGAATTGTTTTCAGCAAACTTATGAGTCTTCTTGTATTTCTTATCTTCATAGGGTTATCTGGCATCTTGACAGTTTTCTTAACGATCATACCATAATATTCACTTTCATACTTAGCTATTTCCTTTTTAAGTTGCTCAATCGTCAAAGAAGTGTAGTTATTCTTTACTTTCTTTGAAAAGGCCATAATTACCCTCCTAGAATATGGATTCCCTTTTTACCAACTTTATCTTTATACCAATCTTAGCAGATATTTTCTTAGCAATTACCTTTGAAAAATTCTCATCGACACCTATCCATTCAAACAAAATCTTCCCCCTTCTCGTAGGTGCCTCCCAGTGATCAACATCAGATTTACCTTTACCCATCCTTGTTTCAAGAGGTCTTTTGGTGTACGACATATCAGGGAAAACTCTGATCCAATATTTACCTGTTTTGGGCATACTTCTTGATAAAAGAACCCTCACAGTTTCTATTTGCCTATCTGTTAAGAAAGTTGGCTCTTCTGCTATCACTCCATATTCACCAAACGATACTTTTGTATCGTTTGAAATTCCTTTAACTTTAATTCTATGTGGTTTCCTAAACTTTGGCGTTGCGGGACTTAGTAAAGCCATATAACACCTCCTTATTCATAAATCCAAACCTTAACCCCCACTATTCCGACTGTGCTGTGGGCTTCCGCAAATCCATAACTTATTTTTGTAGTCAAGGTGCTCAAGGGGATAGTACCAAATTTAACTTCCTCTGATCTAGCAATATCAGCACCTCCCAATCTTCCCGAACACCTTATTTTCACACCTTTTGCGCCCAAATCAACAGCTCTCTGCAATGCCTTTCTCATTGCTCTCTTGTAAGGCATTCTCATTTCTATCTGCCTTGCAATGTTTTCAGCAACGATCTGAGCATCTAACTCAGGCCTCTTTACCTCTACAACAGAAATATTTATCTCCCTATCTTGAAGTCCAAGACTCTTCCTTACTTCTTCCTCAAGTAATTTTATTTCAGTACCTTTTTTACCTATTATCACTCCAGGCTGAGAAGTGTACACGATTATGCTAATTCTAGAGGCAAACCTTGAAATTTCAATTTTTGAAATTCCCGAGAACCTATACCTGTTATTAATAAAATTTCTTATCCTTGCATCTTCTATAATGTTGTTTATCTGCTCTCCCCTGCTAGATGCAATCCAATTTGACAACCACTTTTCAGAAATACCCAACCTTAAACCAAACGGATGAACCTTTTGTCCCATAATTCCTCCTAATTTTTCACCGAGATAACTTCATCTGAAACAACAACATACAAACTAGAGAACCTTCTTCTTATAACATCAGCACTCCCTCTAGCTCTAGGCATAACTCTCCTAAGCGAAAACGATTGATTGACAACTATATCTTTAACAATAACTTCATTCATCTTTGCCTTCGAACCTTTATTGTTAACAAGATTTGCGTAAGCAGATCTCAAAACTTTAGAAAGCAACTTTGCCCCTTTGTGAGGTAAAGTATCCAAGTACTCTAAAACTAGATCTAACTTCCTTCCCCTAACCACATTTATAAACCTAACCATCTTCTTTTGAGAAATCTTCAGGTAATTTGCTCTACAAATAGATTCCATAAATACCTCCTACTCCTTAGCCACCTCAGCCTTCTTGCCACCATGTGCTCTGAAAATTCTAGTTGGCGCAAACTCACCAAGTTTATGCCCCACCATCTGATCAGTAACATAAACCGGAACAAATGTTTTGCCATTATAAACTGAAATAGTAAGACCAACCATTTCAGGAATTATCGTAGATCTTCTAGACCAAGTTTTTATCGGAGTTCTCTCCCTCTTTTCTATCATTTCCAAAACCTTCTCGTACAAACTTTTATCAATAAACGGCCCCTTTTTTATAGACCTAGGCATAAAACAAAAAACCTCCACTAACCAATGTAGAGATATTTTAAACATGAATTCCATTTTCTTTCAAGAAAGAAAGATTATGTTGAAAACAGGCTTAGCCTGACACAGGTTAAACTTGTCAGGTTATACCTGATTCTTTATTAAAAATCAGCACAAATACTTTAAGCAATTTCCCACCCACCCGCCCAATTTTATGGAGAGGGTTACACCCCCTCTCCACTCCCTAGAGCAATTTGAATAAAAAGTGTAAAAATATTTAATTAAGAAGGTGCTATTAAGCACCCCACCCAATTAAGTAAGGGATACGAAGCATCTCCGATGCCAAGCATCACCGATGCCAAGCATCCCTTAACCCTGTAAGCACTTCTTCTTTCGAAGGAAGTAAGTATTGTTCACTGAAGACTGAAGAGTACTGAAGAGTGAAGAGAGGCTCTGCCTCTCTTCGTAAAGTAAGGGTGGGCGGGCGGGACTACCAAAAGGTGCTTACAGCACGCGGTGCTTACAGCACGAGGTGCTTATAGCACGAGGTGCTTATAGCACACTTTCAATTAAGTGCTATGAAGCACACCACCCAATTATGTAACGAAGTTAACCCTGCAAACGATTATTAATTCTACTCCTATTTGTTGAAGAGAGGCTCCACATTGAGAATGCTCCGCATTGAAAATGCTCCGCATTGAGAATGCCCTGTATTGAAATGCCTCGTTTTTTTGCACTCTTAAGTCATTTTACTAAAAAAGTATCCTAGACACCACAAAATTTGAAAAAATTTTAGTATTGAAATTATAATTTCTCAAGTTAGGCGGTGTAGCTCAGTGGCAGAGCAGAGGTTTCATAAGCCTTGTGTCCTGGGTTCGAACCCCAGCGCCGCCAATAAAGCGTAAAGATTAGATACCATTTCATCAAGGGACCAAACAAAATCGACAGCACCTTCTTTTATTGCGCTCTTTGGCATACCAAATATGACCGAACTCTTTTCATCTTGCGCTATTGTTATTGCCCCCTTGTTATAAAGTTTCTTTAAGCCCTTTGCACCATCTGACCCCATACCTGTCATTATTATACCTATTGCATCCCTCCCTATGTTTACCGCCATACTTTCAAACAAAAGATCGGCTGATGGTTTGAAAGAAAGATTGTCATCTTCAACAATTCTAACAAATACTTTTCCTTCAACTTCATTAACGGTTATGTGCTTGCCACCTTTTGCGATTAATACCCTTCCGGGTATTATGGTATCGTAATCTTTTGCTTCTCTTATATCCAAGTCTGGGAAACTCGCCAATAGAGAATTAGCAAATTCCGATGTAAAATTTTCAGGCATATGCTGCGCTATAACAATACCAATAGGGAAATTCTTTCTTATTTGTGAAAGCATCCTCCTTATTGCCGGGGGACCACCAGTTGAGATACCTATACCTATAACTTTGGGTTTTATTCTCTTTCTAGACACAACTTCCTCTATTGGTGGTGAAACAAATTCTAAGGGTTTTTGCTCTACAAGTTTGAAACTATCCTCTATATGTATACTTGGTATTGCCTCCTTCGTTTTTTTAGCATTTAATCCCCACACTAGAACCTTCTCAACTATTTCATTTCTTACCTTTCCTATATCCATTGATATTGGGCCAGAAGGTTTAGTTACGAAATCTTTTGCACCAAGATTAAGAGCTTTCATAGTTATTTCCGCTCCCCTTTTGGCAAAAGAACTCACAACAATAACAGGAATATCTACATTTAATTTTGGTAATTCTTCCAAAAACTGAAGACCATCCATTTCCGGCATCTCTATATCAAGTAAAATAACATCGTATGAACGATCCTTTTTTAATTTGTTTAAAGCAATTTTGCCATTTATAGCAGTATCTTTAGGATTTATAAACGGATGAGAAGAAAGAATCTCACTTATCATTTTTCTCATCAAAGCGGAATCATCAACTACCAAAACATCTATTTTGTCCATAACTAAAAGATAAGATAAAAAACATATCCTTATCAATTTAATTTAAACATAGAAAGTGTATATTCCCTATTTTCATAATTCATGAGTGTTTAAAGAAAACGGTAACCTACCACAACATAATCAAAAATTATTATTAAAACAGATACCAGCAAATGTTTTGATGCAAACAATAAATTTGCTTGGTTTACCTTTAGCAGAGCTTGAAACATTCATAAAGAACGAAGTAGAAGAAAACCCCTTTTTAGAAATTGAAGAAGGAAGAGACAACTACATCAAAATTGAGCCAGAATCGGAAGAAACAGAAGAAAAATCAGATGACTATACAATAGGCGAGATTACCGATACATACGAGATATCCAAGGTAACTGAGCAAGAATACAAAAGAAAAAAATTCGTACCTGAAGGTAACTCAGAACCTGAATCTCAATTTTATAAAGAAGAAGGATTAAAAGAACATCTCTTATTTCAAGCGAAACTTGATATAGATGATGAAAGAATTTTTACTTTAGCCTCATACATAATATCTGAACTCAACGAAGATGGTTATCTAGAAGGGGATATTAGTAAATTCAAAAACATTGATAAATATGAATTCACGGAAGAAGAAATAGAAGAGGTTATAAAGAGAATTCAAAAATATGACCCAATAGGGTGCGCCAGTAGAAGCATTGAAGAGTGCCTAGTAACCCAAATGGAAATTATTTACCCTGAATTGCACGAAATTCAGACATTCAAGAAAATTATCCTAGATGACTTTCAAGCACTTGCCAATAAAGATTACAAACACCTATCCAAGAAGTACAAAATTAGCGAAAGTGAGATTGAAAAACTTTTAGAGATAATTAAGACTCTTGACCCAAAGCCCGGTAGAAATTTTTCAGAAAATATAAGTTTTATAATGCCCGAGGCAATCATAGAGAAAAACGAAGATGGTAAACTTGGAATAGAATACAACGACTCTTTCATACCGAAGTTGAGATTAAAGTACATTGACTTAGTAAAGACTAAAGAACTTTCAAACGAAATTAAAGACAAAATTAACAAAGCAAAAATTACCATTACTGTTATTGAATACAGAAAAGAACTACTCAGAAAAATAATATCAAAAATTGTTGAAATTCAAAAAGATTTCCTGTTGAATAAAACTAATTATTTAAAACCCTTGACTATTAAAGATTTGGCTGATGAAATGAGCGTAAGCATCTCAACGATATCAAGGGCTATAAAAGACAAATACATACTTACACCCAGGGGAATATTCCCCCTTAAACATTTTTTAACGAGAAGTGCTTATGATTTAGCCGATACCAAGGTATCGGTAGATAGAATAAAGGAACTTATAAAGGAAACAATAAAAAATGAGAAAACCCCTCTTCCCGACCAAAGTATAGCGAAGATACTGTTCAATAAAGGGATAAAAATATCCAGAAGAACAGTAACGAAGTACCGTGAAGAAATGGGCATACCTCCAGCTTTTCAAAGAAAAAACAATCCTCACAAATTGTATAGTTAGTAAAATTTATAATAAAATTTTAATAGTAGGGGGTAGTTATGAAAGATTTAAAAGACAAAGTTGCCATAATCACTGGTTCATCCAGGGGTATAGGAAGATCTATAGCTGAGAAGTTAGCTGAGTTTGGAGTTAATGTTGTAATAACTTCAACGAAGGAAGATGTTTCAGCTTCTGTTGCTAACGAGATATCAGAGAAGTATGGTGTAAAAGCAAAAGGATTTGCTTTAAATGTTAGTAATTTAACTGATTTCTCCAATTTAGTTGACAATGTTGTTAAGGAGTTTGGAAGGATTGACATACTAGTAAACAATGCAGGTATAACAAGGGATACTCTAATAATGAGAATGAAGGAAGAGGATTGGGACGATGTGATAAACACAAATCTAAAAGGCGTTTTCAATGGTTGCAAATCCGTTGTGAGGTACATGTTGAAACAACAATATGGCAAAATAGTTAACATCAGCTCAGTTGTTGGTATAATGGGAAACGCTGGGCAAGTAAACTACGCAGCATCAAAGGGTGGAGTAATATCTTTAACGAAATCATTAGCTAAAGAGTTGGCATCTAGGAATATAAATGTTAACGCCGTTGCACCGGGGTACATAGATACAGATATGACAAAGGTTTTGCCTGATAACATAAAACAAGAAATTTTAAAACTCATACCTCTCGGCAGAATGGGCAAGCCTGAAGATGTAGCAAATGCTATCGCCTTCTTATGCTCCGATATGTCATCGTACATAACTGGACATGTTATAGTTGTCGATGGTGGAATGGTGATGTACTAGGATATTAAAAGTGCCTGTAGCTCAGGTGGATAGAGCACCGGAATGCGAGTCCGGTGGTCAGGGGTTCAAGTCCCCTCAGGCACAAAATGATAATAAAAATTGATAATAACTACAAACCTCAACCTAGAAAGAGTGTATCGCTAAAAAAGTCAAATGTAAATTCATCAGAAAGTTTTGAAGACATTGTTTTTTCATCGGCAATAAGGAACGAAGAAATAGAGGAAATAAGTAAAAAACTAGACGAGATTGAAGGAAAGTTAGAGAGAGAATTTTCAAGCCAAATTGTAGAAGAGTACAAAGAATTAATAAGGGATTTGATAAAGAAATTGAACAGCCTCGCAAATGTTATAGAAAAGTCATCCTCAAGGTCAAAAGACAAGAAACTAAAAGTTATAGTCTTCGCTGATGGTAAACTGAAAGAGATACTTGAAAAAATGGTAAAGGAACACATTTCAAAAGCCACACTAATGAGCATATCAACTGAGCTAAAGGGAATAATAATGTCAATACTTGCATGATTGTATGAAATTTATTGCCGATGTCATGTTAGGGGGTTTATCAAAATATCTAAGGATGCTAGGTTTTGATACAGAATATTATAAAAGCATAGATGATGAAAATATAATAAAGATATCAAAAAAAGAAAATAGAGTTATATTAACTAAAGACAAGAGAATGATAGAAGAGATGAAGCCTGATAACGCTTATCTTGTAAAAGCCAATCACAACATAGAGCAAACACAGGAGGTTATAGGCAGATTTAATCTAGCGGCTGAGATAAAACCATTTTCTAGATGCTTGATATGCAATTCTATCCTTAGACAGATACCAAAGGAAGAAGTGAAGGATTTAGTAGATGAAATAACATTTGAATGTTTCGATGAATTTTACATCTGTGATAGATGCAAAAAAGTATATTGGCACTCAACCCACACCGACAGAATGCAAATAATAATTCAAAAAATAATTAACGAAGACAAGTAACTAGAATCACTTTACCTTACCTGAAACAAGTGATTTCACTTTTAGAATTAAGGAAATATCAAAGATGATCCTCGAAACTTTTCTGCCAATAGAATCTTTTATAAGATCGACAGGTACCATATTTCTCATGGGACTACCCGATGAATCAAGTACGAGAAGCACCTCAGGTATCATATCATAATCTGAATGAAGTTTGAGAACTATGGCTATTTCACCTGTGGAAAGTTCAACAACAGAATTTTCAGATAGAGGGGATTGTATTTTGTACATTTTGGCCATTTCAATCGCGAATCTAAGGGCCACATCTGGAGCAAACTTGGTACCAGCATTTTTCAGTATCTCCTCTATAGCAACCCTCACTGGTAAAGGTGGTCTATAGGGCTTTTCAGTTGTCATAGCATCAAATGAATCACATATTGAGGCTATTTTTGTGTAGATGTCAATTTTATCACCAGAAAGGCCAAGAGGATATCCCTTCCCATCAACTTGTTCATGATGCATTAACACTATTCTTTTAGCTATATCGTCAGCTTCAGGATTATCCTTTATCAGTTGGTATCCTATCACAGGGTGCTTCCTTATACTCTCAATTTCAACAGAACTGAGAGGCTCTTTTTTGTTTAAGATTGAAGAAGGTATTTTTATTTTTCCTATATCCATAAGTAAACTGCCAACACCTACAGAACAAACTTTATCAGATGACAATCCAAATTTTGTCGCTATCAAGGTAGACAATAAACTACAGTTTACAGCATGCACATAAGAATACGAATCGTGCCCCTTCAAGTCAAGCAAGTTTATTGTTTTACCTATACCTATCCTTATTTCCTTTGCCACATCCTCTATTGATTCTTTTGCCTTTTCTAGCCTAGGATTTGCACTATTAGTTATATCCCAGATGATATTAGTAAAGCTATCATAAACTTTTTTTTGAGTTTCCTCTGATAACATTGGGTCATTAACTTCGCTTTTACTTACAGATAATTCCATAGAGATAGGTCTATATGTAAGTTCATTTATCCCCAAACTTTTTAATTTATCAATAAATTCTTGTTTTATTGGTACTCTAGCAGGCCACAAGAAACTACCTTTCATGTCATAAAGAGGGCCACTTAATACCATGCCATCTTTTAGATAATCAACTGTTATTATTTGCTGATTGTCAAAATTAGATCCCATTTCTCACCTCTACCACATTAATTATAGTAGTAGTAGTAATTCATTTCAACAAATTAACTGATTCTGTT
>Ga0123519_10006597_pt1 | contig 18160 bp, 16 predicted proteins | sample YelNatPaOPRAMG02_FD_87396 | JGI IMG/M metagenome (GOLD analysis project Ga0123519, IMG submission 87396) | Hot spring microbial communities from Yellowstone National Park - Yellowstone National Park OP-RAMG-02 (version 2) | ecosystem: Environmental > Aquatic > Thermal springs > Hot (42-90C) ... | reverse complement strand
CCTGGCGAGGCCGATGGCGGCGACGACGTTCCGGCCAGGCCGACGACTAGATGCTACTGATTCGCCCACTCGTAGGGGAAGTAAGGCTTGACGCCCAACGCATCCAGCTCGTCCTGAGGCAAAGGCGGCTGCGGCGAGGCATTCTGCCCGTACGGGTTGTCGCAGGGCGCGCTCTGGGACTTGCCCAGGGTGTCGATCTTCTTTTGGGCCGTTTCAAGTGCCTGCTTGATGGTTTGCTGACCCAGGAAGGCCTTCTCGATCTCGGGCTGAACGGTGCTGTACATCACCTCGTTCATGATGTCGCTGTAGTAGTGATAGCCGTGCGGTCGACCATAAACGTACCAGACGAAGGAACCCGCGTGCTTGGGAGGCGGGGTATCCTGGTAGGTTTTCCAGGCCGATTTCTTGGCCACCATCATGGTCTTCTTTTGGGCGTAGAGTTGCTCAGCCCTATCACCACAGAGGTAAGCGAGGAACTTGTAGCCGTCTTCCGGGTGTTTGGCCGCCTTGGGCACAAAGTTGGGGTTGGCCGTAGTCGGTGGCGTGGCCTCGCCCTTCGGATTGTAGCTGCCTGGCTTAGGGAAGGGAGCGGCGTCCCACTCGAACTTGTTGCCGATCTCTTTCTCGTTGATAGTAGAATCGTAAGACGCGCGCAGGTACATAGCGACGATACCAGCGCGGAATGGGTTGACGCCAGTGGCGCCGGTGAGACTGGAGATGGCGTCCTGGGTGATCAGGAACTGGTCTTTGGTTGCCCAGTCATACATCATTTCCCAGGCTTTGATCACCGCCGGGTCGAGATAGTTGTACTTGCCGGTGGTCCAGTCAGCGTAGTTGCCACCGAGGGACCAGATGAAGCCCTCGTTGTCCTCGGTGTCGGTGTAAGTAGTCTGGAAACCGTACTGGACGATCTTGCCGCTGGCATCTTTCTTGGTGCAGGCCTTGCCAATCTTGACCAGATCGTCCCAGGTCCAGTTACCTTTCAGGTCGTCCCAGGGATCGGGCGCACCTGCTTCTTTGAGCATGGTCTTGTTGTAGTAGATAGCGCGGTCGTCAGCGTCCATGGGCAGGTTCATAACCTTGCCGCACCAGATCTCCAGGCCACCCAGGCTGTAATCCTTCTGCAGATTAAGCTTGTCTTGATCCACGTAGGCAGTCAGGTCGTAGTGGTAGCCACCGCTTTGCCATTTGGACTGCACGCCGTTGTCGGAGGTAGCCGCATCGCCGAAAGTTCCGGCCGTAAGGGCGGCAGCCATCGCTTGGGCATAGTCGGTGGTGATGAATTGGGTCTTGACGGTGACGCCGGGGTTCTGATCCTGGAACTCCTTGATGAGGACGGTGAAGGCGTCTTGCAGAGGAGTCCACCAGGTATTGAAGAGGATTTCGACTGGCTGGGCCGTCGTGGCGCCGGTGGTGGCCGTGGTTGGCGTGGGCGCTGCCGGCGCTCCAGCCTGGGTAGCTTCTGCCCGGGGGGCTGCCGTTGGTGCCGCTGCGGGTGCACTGGTGCAAGCGTTTACGGCCACCGCTCCCAGAGTGAGAGCACCCCACTGGAGGAATCTTCGTCGGTTGATGACTCTGCCGTTGGCTTCGCTTTTCTCAGCCATTGTGCCACTACCCCCCTCATACTTTTGCACTGCACAGGGTCGCGGGAACACGCCGAATACGCCAATGGAGACGCGAAAGACCTGCGCGAAGACCCTATGAGCCGGCTGATTTGCGGCGAGCTTCCACCTCCTTCCTCCCGATCGGTCCTCAGACCACACGATGAGTTCCTGTCGCTCTCGCCCGCATCGGTTCCAGGCAGGTGCTCTAGAAAGCAGCGGTAACCGTGACGAAGAGCCGCCATCGTTCCTGAGACAGTGGCCTAGTTCCCTTATACCGCGCCGCTGAGGGCTTGTCAAGCGCCGGGCTGCGGACCTTTCACAAAATCGACCAAGGAGTGGCAGAATGCGCCCAGCAGCGGGGGCAGCGGTTATGTCGCGGCCTTGTCGGCCAGGTCGGCCGAGAGAACGGGCAGTCCTTTCATTCGAGCGCTTGCGTAGGTTGGCTGTTATTGTATGATAGCGATGTGCCAGCCCCTGTCTGCCGCCAGGGTATAGACATGGTTGCTTAGAGTGCGTTCGAGGTGTGGGCAGGTGGACTTCGCCCGCTGAGGAGGTTCGCGCATGATTTGCAAGCAGTTTGTGGAGAAAAATGGCTCGCTGGTGGCTCGGGTGACGTTTTCTCTTCCCAGCAGCATCTGGGCGGACACGATTTGCCTGGTAGGGGAATTCAACGGCTGGAACCCGGAGTCCCACCCGTTCCAACGGGCCGAAGACGGAAGCTGGGTGCTGACGATGGAATTCGAGTGCGGGCGCCGCTACGAATTCCGCTACCTGTGCGACAGACGGGAATGGATGAACGACAACCAGGCAGACGCTTACGTCGCCAATCGGTTTGCTGGCAGCAACTGCGTGCTCATAACCGACCCGCCTCCAGAAGAATAGGTGCAATCAGGGCCAGGGGCCAGACGAATGAGGTGGACAACGGCGTAGCTAGCGCGCAAGCTCGCCAGGGCTCACCTCGGAATCCACAGGGCTATTCCGTTCGGCGGCGTGATGGGGGCGGCAGCAGAGTGCGGCGGACCAGGTTGCGGACGGAAGGCCAATAGTGGGTGATTAGGTCTGGCTGGTGCGCATCGGCGAAGTAGGGTACAGCCACTGATTCCTCTCCGTAGACCCCTTGCGCCAGTTCCGCTTTGGTGACCGGGTTGAAGAGCGCGTCTACCCCGACCCAGCGTACACCGCCATCGCCGTTATCGATGTACACAACGTACAGTGTCCTGTCCACTCGCGGCAGGAGGGAATGGCCGGTGCTTGAAGAGAGCCCTTGGACACGAATGGTGTTGGCCATAGTGGCAAGGCTCTGGAGCACCAGGCTATCCATCGCAAAATCAGCCGTCAGCCTGCCCGCTCTTGCTTCGCTGCGCAGAAGGGCAGCCACCTTCAGCAGCCAGAGGGGATTTCGGTAATTGCCCTCTATGGAGTGCAGAAGGGCCTGGAGGACTAGGTGCTTGCGCACGTTGCGCTCGATGCGTGGATTGTAGCTCTCAGGCAATGTCTTCATATAGCGCAGGGCTTCGAAGCCATCTAGCGTCAGCGCCCCTTTCGGGAACCGCTTCCCCTCATACCAACTGCCCTCAAGGTAGAACCTCTGGCTAGTAAACTCGGCCGGATTGTCTATCTGTATTCGTCCGCAGGTCGTTTCGACGAACCGTTTGACGAAAACGTCGTCCATGTTGAGTTGAAAGTCTACAGACAGGCCGGTGGCGTCCTCCAGCACCAAGCGTTGGAGGTCGAAGCCGCCGGTCTGATAAGCAAGGTGCATCTTGGTCGCCTTGAGCAAATTGCCGCGCGCCGCCGCGTAGCGCTCGATCTCGGGGGCGCGAATGTCGTGCGTGAGCGAGATGAGGTCGATCTTGTGCGCCTGTAGATGGTAGGAAAGGATGGTATGCGTACCAATGCGGTCGGGGCCCGAAGCTTCGTTGCTGACGCCATAGCCGTACAGGAGGAAGTTGAGCCGGTCAGCGTTGAGGGTAGGATCGAGGCGGTGGCCGTAAGCGGTTCCCTCCGCCTCTTGGCGCTGCCGTCGGCGCTGCTGCGTCGCCTCGAAGAGAGGCTGGAGAAAGGTGTCGAAAAGTGAGATAGGGGCGGCACGAGCGGCGGTAGGGGTAGCGGTTGGCGAACTAACGGCTGCGACAGCGCCGGTTGTGGGGGCGGATGAGGTAAGAAGTGGCGTCCCGGTTTCTGTAGCGAGAGGAGGTTCGTGCCCGGTTTCGGCTGAGATGGACTCAGGGTTGCCCACGGGCGGGAGCAGCAGGACAAGCTCCGCCACTGCGTCGGTGGCAACAGCGCCCAGATCGGTGGTGACCAGGGCAACTGACAGCCCCCCTAGAGCAAGGAGCGCCAGGAAGCGACGGCGCCCTAGCGGCCTTCGACAATGGGCAGCATTAGCTGGAGGGACATGGGGAGTAGATGCTGGAGCTGACGGCACCAGAGCGGCCTCCCATGTTGGTTCCTCAGCCAAGCAGGTCAAGACAACCAGCGCTCGACTGTTCTACGGCTTTCCAGTATACAGCAGGCGAGATTTCTCTGCTGGTACGGGGGCTACCTCTCGCTTCTGCAATCCGTGCGGGCAAACTATAAGCCCTCTCTCCCGGTCGCGCCGCTTGACTGGGCTCTCGTGCTCGAATTGTCGCTCTCCGGGCGCGGTGCTATAATGGCCAGGATGCCGCCGCCCCCTGCTGGCCTACCTTCCTCGGCCGGCAACCTTGCCCGCGGAGGGCCCAGGACTCATCGGTGTCGCTCGTATCTGGAGGAATAGCTGATGTTAGTTCTCAACCAGCCGCTGCCGCCGCTCGCCCGCGTGGTGCAGCGGTTCGACCGCTCCGAATTGTCTGACCCTGCCGCCGCTGCTCGCGAAGAGGTGCGTCGGCTAGGTCTGAGCACGAAGCTGAAACCAGGGGCCAGGGTAGCTGTCACTGCCGGCAGCCGGGGAATCGCCAATCTGCTGGCCATCACGGCCGCTGCTATCGCTGAACTGAAGGCGGAAGGCTACGCGCCCTTCGTGGTGCCGGCTATGGGAAGTCACGGCGAGGCCACGGCGGAGGGGCAAAAGGCACTGCTGGAAAGCCTCGGACTGACGGAAGAAGCGCTGGGAGCGCCGATACTCTCCTCGATGGAGGTACTGCAGCTGGGCACAGCCGAGGACGGCATGCCGGTCTACTGCGATCGCAACGCTGCTAGCGCCGATGGCATTCTTCTCATCAACCGAGTCAAGCCGCATCCGGCGTTCGACGGCGAAATCGAGAGCGGGCTGATGAAGATCATGGCCGTGGGCCTGGGCAAGCAGCGAGGGGCGGAGACGATCCACGCGTGGGGATTAGGACCGGCAGTGCTGAAGGGTGGCCGCGTCATTATGCAGAAGGCCCCCATCGTGGGGGGATTGGCGATTCTGGAAAACGCTTTCGAGAAAACGCGCCGCATCGTCGGTGTGCGGCCGGAGCAGATGGAGGAGATCGAGAAGGCCTTGCTGGCGGAAGCGAAAGAACGCTTCCCCCGCTTACCCTTCCAGCAGCTTGACGCGCTGGTAGTGGAGCAGATGGGGAAGAACATCGCCGGCTCAGGGATGGACCTGAATATCATCGGCGTTTGGCGGCGCAACGGCGGGCCGCGCGTGCCTGATTATGGGCGCATCGCCGTGCTCGACCTTACCGAGGAATCGCACGGCAACGGTTTGGGAGTAGGCTTCGCCGACGTAACTACGACTAGGCTGGTGAGCAAGATAGATCGAGCCATTACCTACGCCAACGTGCTCACTACCGGCCACTACGCCAGTGCGAAGATACCATTGACGATGGAGACCGATCGCGAGGCGCTAATGGCAGCCACCAAAGGATTCGCGCCCGACAAGATCAGAATGGCACGCATCCACAACACCCTGCACCTCCACGAGTTGTGGGCTTCGCCTGCGCTGCTTGAGGAGTTGAGAGCCAACCCTAAGATCGAGTACGTGGGAGAACCCAAGCCGCTGGCTTTCGACGCCCTGGGGAACCTACTGCCGGCAGACGGGTGAGGGGGGAGGCAACGTGTTCGAGGCAACGCAGAGGCTGGCGCGCCGGCGTCCGCGCATCGAGATCACCGAGCGTTGGTGCAAGGGCTGCGGAATCTGCATCGAGATGTGCCCGGCCAAGGTGTTCCGGGCCGAAGCGATCACTGGCAAGTCACGGCTGGCCCAGCCAGAGCGTTGCACTGGTTGCGGCAACTGCGAGCTATACTGTCCGGACTGGGCCATTAGCCTCTACTGGGACGAGGGGGGAGACCAGTGAGATCACTGGTGCAATGGAGTCGTGTGGCTCCCTCTGCCGCTGCGAGAGAGGTGGGGCAAGGGTGTGCCTACCGACTTCCCCGGGAGTACTCGTCGGCGGTGCGATGGCAATTCAGAGGCGTACGCTCTTCAAAGATCGAGTTACAGAGTTGCGGAGGGGGCGCCAAGCGCGTGGCAGCCGGCGCAAGCAAGGGGGTATGGCTGTGACTGGAGGTGCTTCCCGTCGGCGACTGATGCAGGGGAACGAGGCTATAGTAGAAGGGGCCATAGCTGCCGGCGTGCGCTTCTACGCTGGCTACCCCATCTCGCCGGCCACGGAGATTATCGAGCTGATGTCGAAGCGCCTGCCTGAGGTAGGAGGACGCTGCCTGCAGATGGAAGATGAGATGGCAGCTATGGCAGCGGTCATCGGAGCGGCCGTGGCCGGGGCGAAGGCGATGACTGCCTCCAGCGGGCCTGGCATCTCTCTCAAACAGGAGAACGTGGGCTTCGCCGTAATGGTGGAGATACCATGCCTGATTGTGAATGTGATGCGTGGCGGGCCTTCCACCGGCTTGCCCACCTTGCCCGCACAGATGGACGTTATGCAAGCCCGCTGGGGTGTGCATGGCGACCATCCGACAATCGCCCTCGCACCCTGGTCGGTGCGCGAGTGCTTCGACCTGACGGTGCGGGCCGTCAACCTCTCGGAGCGCTTCCGCACTCCCGTCTATCTGCTCTCCGACGCCACCTTGGCACACCTGCGGGAGATGGTGACTCTGCCAGCGCCGGGAGAACTGGAGCTGGTGGAGCGGCCGCGGCCGTCCGGAAACAAGAGGGATTACGTCCCTTACCGCCCGGGGCCAAACCTGGTGCCGCCGATGGCTGACTTCGGCGAAGGATACCGCTGGCATCCCGACTCCAACGTGCACGACGAATACGGCTTCCCAGCCGCCACTCGCCCAGAAGTGGCAGATAGCCTGGTGCGTCGCCTGTGCGATAAGGTGAACTTGTACGCCGACGAGATCGTGCAAGTGGAGGAGCGGCATCTGGATGACGCTGAGGTGGCCGTCTTCGCCTATGGCTCTGTGGCGCGGGCAGCGGCGCAGGCAGTAGCAGACGCGCGAGCGGAGGGCAAGCGAGTGGGACTCTTGCGACCGCTTACACTCTGGCCGTTCCCCGACCAGGCCGTGGCGAGGGTTGCCGAAAGGGTCAAGTGCATCGTGGTGGCGGAGATGAACCTGGGACAGCTGGTGCACGAGGTCAAACGGGCTAGCGAGGGGCGCTGCCGAGTAGTAAGCGTGAACCGCATTGACGGCCTGATGATGGAACCGCGCGAGGTGGAGGCCCGCTTGCAGGAGGTGCTCTGATGGCTGCTCTGGCGCCAGCTGCTAATATGGCGGAGCTGTTGCAGCGATACTTCCTTATCGAGCGCTTGCCGACCCTCTGGTGCCCTGGCTGTGGTATCGGCACTGGGGCGGCAGCGTTCATGCGTGCCTTCGATCGGCTGGGACTGGATCGGGATAAGACGGTAATGGTGAACGGCATCGGCTGCTCGGGAAGAGTGGGCGCCTACCTCGATTTCGACGTGATCAAGGGCACCCACGGGCGTTCGCTGGCCTTTGCCACTGGCATCAAGGTCTGGCGGCCGGAGTTGAAGGTGGTGGCAATAATGGGCGATGGCGACAGCGCCGCCATCGGTGGCAACCACCTCATTCACGCTGCACGGCGCAACATAGGCATTGTTGCGGTGGTCTTCAACAACCGCACCTATGGGATGACCGGCGGCCAGTATTCGCCGACTACCGGCGCGGGCGACGCAGCCAGCACGGCGCCTTTCGGCAATATCGAGCAGCCCTTCGACCTCTGCAAAGTGGTAGCAGCGGCTGGTGGCACCTTCGTCGCTCGCGGCACCATTTATCACGTTCGGCAGCTTACTACCATCTTCGAGCACGCTCTCCAGCACAAGGGCTTCGCCTTCGTGGAAGTCATCAGCCAATGCCCGATGTATTACGGGCGCTATAACAAGCAGGGTGGGGCCGCGGAAATGCTACGTTGGCAACGCGATCACACCATCAACGTCAAGGCAGCGGCCAAGCTTGGGGCGCAGGAACTGGGAGACCGAATGCTGATCGGTGAGCTGGTGAACGAGCAGAGACCCGAATACGCTGAAGAATACATGAAGATCGTGACACAAGCGCAGGCGAGGCAGGGAGGACAGGGATGAGTGGCTCTGAGTCCACTCGGTACGAAGTGCGGCTAAGCGGAGCTGGTGGGCAGGGGCTTCTCCTAGCGGGGCTGCTGCTGGCGGAAGCGGCCGGGGTATACGAGGGGAAGGAGGTAGCACAGACGCAGTCCTACGGGCCGGAGTCCCGTGGCGGCTCCTGCCGCTCAGATGTTGTTATATCGGATCAGCCAGTGCTGTACCCGGAGGCTTCCCGATTCGACCTGCTGCTGGCCATGACTCAGGAAGCATGCGATCGTTATGTCCGGTTTCTCAAGCCGGATGGGACATTGCTTATCGACCCCGCCTTCGTGGTGAAGCGCCCGGAGGGGGTAAAGAAGGTGTATGCCGTACCGGCCACGCAGCTAGCGGAGAGCTTGGGACGGAAGATTGTGGCCAATGTGGTGGCACTGGGGGCAATAGCAGCCATCACAGGGATCGTCTCGCGTGAGGCGCTGGAGAACGCTGTGTTGGCGCGGGCGCCGCGGGGAACGGAAGAGCTGAACCGGAAGGCGCTGGAGGCCGGCTTCGAGGCGGGAAGTCAGGCCATAGCGGAGAGATAGGCTGCTTCGGCCCAACGAGGCCCCCAGAGAGGTGTAGCCCAGAATGCTCCTCCCCGAATACTACGGCAAGATGCTTCTGGCCCGAGCCGGGATTACCGTGCCGCGCGGCCGTGTAGCTAGCAATCCGAGCGAGGCGTTCGCCATCGCCACCGAGCTAGGTAAGGTCGCCATCAAGGCACAAGTGCTTGCCGGCGGGCGGGGGAAAGCAGGAGGTATTCGCTTTGCCTTTCGCCCCCACGAGGCGGCAGATCAGGCGGCCGATCTGCTCCGGCGCCAAGTGCTGGGGGAAAGGGTGCAACAAGTGCTAGTAGAGGAGCGCATGGTCGCCAGTCGCGAGCTTTACCTTGGCATCCTGGCCGACCCCTCCACCACTGGCTACCAGTTGCTGCTCAGCAACGAGGGAGGAGTGGACGTGGAGGAGGTGGCCCGCGATCGCCCGGAGAAGCTGCACAGACTCTGGGTGGACCCACTGAAGGGCCTCAGCACGGCAGACGCTTCATACCTGGCCGAGGCCATTGGCCTGCCGCCGGCGCTAGCCAACGAGCTGGCCAGCATTATCTCGGCGCTTTACAAGACCTTCGTCGAGAACGACTTGCTCCTGGCCGAGATCAACCCTCTAATGATGACTCGTGCCGGTCGCTTGGTGGCGGTGGACGCGCGTTTGGAAGTGGACGATGACGCTCTGTTTCGTCACCCTGACCTGCGGGAGCTCCGACAGAGCCTTCTGGAAGACTGGGAGCGACAGGCGCAGGAGATCGGGGTCTCATACGTGCCACTGCCAGGCGACATCGGCGTTATCGCCAGCGGAGCGGGCCTGGGAATGGCCACCCTCGACCTCCTGCAATTGGCAGGGCTACGAGCAGCCAACTTTCTCGACACTGGCGGTGGCATCAACGCCGAACTGATGCGCCGGTCTGTACAGCTGGTACTGGAGCCGGCCCACGTGCGCGGTGGCCTCATCAATCTCTACGGTGGCATCAACCCAATGGTAGAGGCCGCCGATGGCATTGTGGCCGCCTTGCGTAAGCTACCCCAGCCCAAGCCGATCGTCGTCAAGCTCGTGGGCAACCGCCAGGAAGAAGCCTGGGCCATCCTAGAGGCGGAGGGAGTGCCGGTGGTGAAAACGGTGCAGACGGAGGCAGCGACGAAGCTGCTGGCAGAACTGCTCCGCCGGAGAACGTGACCGATGGGGATACTGATCGATAAAGATACACGTGTTCTTGTGCAGGGTATTACCGGCAGAGTCGGATCGGTACAGACCAGATGGATGCTGTACTATGGCACCAAAGTGGTTGCGGGCGTGACGCCGGGCAAAGGCGGACAAGAGGTATGCGGTCTGCCGGTATATGACCGAGTGCGAGAGGCAGTGGAACGTGAGGGGGCGAACGCCTCCGTCATCTTCGTCCCGGCCCCCTTTGCCAAAGAGGCAGCTCTCGAGGCGATGGAAGCCGGTCTGAAGCTGGTCGTCGTAATCACCGAGCACGTACCCTTGCACGACAGTTTTCAGCTGCGACGCCGGGCCCAACAGAGTGGCTGTATTCTGGTGGGGCCGAACTGCCCAGGCCTGCTGCGACCGGGCGTGGGCAAGCTAGGTATTATGCCGGGCAATCTGTTCACACCCGGTCCAGTGGGGTTGGTAGGGCGCTCAGCGACGCTCTCTTACGAGGTGGCGGGGCAGCTCACGCTGGCTGGCTGGGGGCAGAGCACGGCCGTGGGCGTGGGCGGCGATGCCACCACAGGCCTGCGCCTGAGCGAGGTTCTGCCATTGTTCGAGGCCGACCCAGAGACACGCGCGGTGGTGATGGTGGGGGAGATCGGAGGCACAGCTGAAGAAGAGGCGGCCGCTGTGATTGAAGAGATGAGCAAGCCAGTGATCGCCTTCATCGCTGGGCGCACCGCGCCGGCAGGGCGCAAGCTAGGCCACGCCGGGGCGATGGTGCGTGGTAGCCAGGGGACGGCGCAGAGCAAGATAGACGCGCTTAGGAGCGCGGGGGCGCTGGTGGCGGATTCGCCGGCCGCTATTCCGGGCCTGGTGCAGAGACGACTCGGCTAACCGCCTTTCAATACACAACCGGACTAGGGAGGCATCTCTATGGCTATCCACGAATTGAGAATCTACGAGGCCGTTCCTGGCAAGCTGCCAGCACTGCACGATCGCTTTCGCCAGATCACCAGCAAACTGTTCGCCAAGCATGGTATCAAGCAGGTAGCCTACTGGGACGTGGTGGTTGGCACCAGCAACCAGCTTTACTACATTCTGGAGTGGGAAAGCCTGGCCGAGCGCGAGGTGAAGTGGGAAGCCTTCCTAGCCGACCCTGAATGGCAGGCGGCACGCGCTAAGACTGAGGCAGAAGGGCCGCTAGTCGCGCGAGTAGTCAATATGTTCCTCAAGCCAACGGACTATTCGCCGCTGAAGTAAACGTCGCCTGCGAAGCCACGTCTCATCCTGGCTCCAACCATCTCTCTTCAGGGAAGAGGGAGGAGGCATTCAGCGCCACGGCGCCGGTGGGAAGGCCTCGACGTCAGAGATGATGTCGACCAGGGCTGGTCGGTCGGCAGCGAAGGCGCGTTCCAGCGCAGGGCGGATTTGAGATGGCTCGTCCACTCTAAGGCCAAGGCAACCCATTGCCTCGGCAATGGCCGCGAAGTCGGTGTTCCCGAAGGTCCAGACGTCCTTCCAGTGGCCGCGCACCTGGCCTCCGTAGGCGGCGTCCCAGCCAGACTTCGTCTGGTTCAGGGAGCGATTGTCATTGACCACGGTCACGGTCTTGATATTCATACGCGCTGCTGTCTCCAACTCCGCAAGATGGTAGTACATACCACCATCGCCGGTGAGGCAGAGCACTGGGCGATCGGGGAGGGCACACTTCACGCCTAGCGACAGCGGGAAACCGGCCCCCAGCGTTCCCGAGCAGCGGAAGTAACCCTGCCCAGGCTTGGTGAGGTCGATCATGTTACCGCTCCAGATGGCGGAGTGGCCCGTATCGGAGACGACGACGGCTTCTGGGGGCAGAAAGTCGCTGATCTCGCGACAGAGGCGCTCGGGACGGATTGGGGAACGATCTGAGGCTGTCTGTTTTGCCACCGATTCCTTCCACTCGTCCACTAACGAGCGTGCCCTATGCGCCCAAGCGGCATGAGCAACGGGCGATTCGCCCAGTTCGGAAAGCAGGCGACAAAGGGTCGCACAGGCATCGCCAGCCAGGGCGACCCGTGCCGGGAAGTTGCGGCCGATCTCTTCGGGGTCGATGTCAAGTTGAATGATGGTGGTGCCGCGGGAGGGCAGGCGCCAGTTGTCGGTGACGTGGCCGCCGACCGTGCTCCCTACGAAGAAGACGAGATCAGCCTGTGCCACAGCCTCGTTGGCCCCCCAACGACCATAGCTGCCAATGACGCCCAGCGCGAGTGGGTGATTATCGGGGATGGTTTGCTTGCCATTCAAGGAGGTAGCTACGGGGATAGATAGCTTCTCCGCCAGGGCCAGCACCTCAGGGCCAGCCCCAGAGGCCGTAACACCTCCACCAGCCACGATCACCGGCCGCTGGGCCTGAGCAAGAAGGCGGATGGCTTCTCGAATCTGAGCGGTCTCTGCCTCCGGCCTGAAGGAAGGGCAGGTGCAGAACTGGTCCTCCACGATCACTTCCAGATCGGCTTCGGCCTCGATGCTCTGTCCCAACCTCCCCGGTATCTCGAGGTGAGCTGGCCCTGGTTTGCCCGAGGTAGCAGAGCGGAATGCTTGGCGCAGCAGGTCTGGGAGGCGCTCCAGCTTCTCAACGCGGGCGTTGAACTTGGTCACCGAGTCGAACATGGCGAAGTCCTCTACTTCCTGGTAGAGGCGACGGTAGCGATACTCCGCCTGAGGCCCTCCGTTCATAGCAATGACGGGTGAGCAACCGAGGTATGGCTCACGCAGACCGGCAGCGAGGTTCGTGGCCCCTACGGCCTGGGCAAAACAGATAGCTGGCCGACGGGAGGCCCGAGCAAAGCCATCGGCCATGTATGCGGCAGCTAGCTCGCTGTGGGCGGCCACCGGGGTTATGCCCAAGTCGTCCATGAGAGCAATGGCCGGCCAGAAAACCGCGGGGACAAAGAACACGTGACTGACGCCATAGCCTTTGATAGTTTCGGCCAGACAGCGGGAACCGGTCATCTTTGGCATTGCAGGCCCCCTTCCAGGATGCTTTGGGTTCGGACGTTAGGCACGGCTTAGGCCGTGTCTAGGCTTCAGGCATCTGCCTCTGATATGATTCCAGGTCCTGTGCTGCAATCTCTTCGGGAGGCACGAGCCGGTAGTGCTTCTCCCTGGTGACGGCAATCCCCTGATCGCCGCCAGCCTCAAGCGCGAAAAGTGCTATGAGGCTCTCCTCGATGAACTGAGCGGCGATCGGGAGGCAAGTGAGTGAGGGGAACTTGACAGCGCACATTGCCACGTCCTGTTCAGCCTGTACGATACTGAGAGCATCTTTGCCACCTTTCGCCTGCACCGGAATCACGTAGTGCACTCCGCGCCGATCGATGCCAATGTAGATTTCGTCGGTCTCGATCTGACCGAGCAGCGGCACCGTTGTCCGCAGATGGTTCTGCAAAGAGTAACAAGCGATACCAGTGAAGATGTCGATGAGCCGGTTGTACCTGAGCTTTGCCAGCAACGCCTGCTCGTCATCCATAGCGTACATAGCCACTATTCCCGGCGTGGAATCGGGCACTTTGGTGATGGCCAGAAACCTAGACGGGATAATCGAGGTCATAGTGGCCGCCACGAATCGGTAGCGGCCTCGGCCGGCGGGACGGATAATCCATTGCCTGCCGACAGGCGCGGCCCGGCGAATGGATTCCGGAAGAGAGGCTCGATAGCGAAAGCTATAGACCACGTCACCCAGGTTCTTGGGAAGCTTCACTCCCAACTCCGCCGCGGCTCGCTCAATGTCCTCACGCTCGAACTCCACCTCCTCGGCACCGGGTTGGTATCGAGACAAGAAGACGTGCTCGATAATCTGCGCGTAGCGATTCCCATCCATCGTCACCTCCTATCCCGGCCAACGCAGCAAAACGACCTCTTCGCGTAGCTGCTCCTTGGTCACCGTGGCCAGACGCGTGCGAAACAAGTCGATGCCAAGCGGTTCGTAGCCAAGGTCTTTGGCGATTGTGGCAAGCAACTGGCCGGTCCGAATCATGACGCGCAGATAGGAAGCCTGGTCCCCGACAACGTAAGCTAACTGTGCACCCGGCCGGAGCAGTGCGCGAAGCTCCGCCAAGTGACGGCACATGCCGCCGAAATAGAGCTTAGCCACCCGTGGATAAAGCCTTTCAAAGCCTGACGTCTTCCCTAGCTCAACACGCCTGCTCTCTATGGCTTCTGCTATCCTCTGAACCTGTGAGTTTGTGGCAATCCAACGGTCGTCGTCGTCGTCCTTGTATACCCCCCGCGTGTTAGAGCAGACTAAGCTCTTCTTCAGTTTTCTCAGTTCGGCCTTGCTTCGGACAAAGCCCAGTAGCACCGACTCCAGCCTCGTTGTGCGAGTATAGTCTTTCTCATTAGGGTATGGTGGAGAAGTTATGACTGCGTCGATGGACCGCGGCTCCACCAGCGATGCCACTTGCCTGGAGTCGGCGCGAAACACTCGCGCAGGTGTCTGCTCCTGGTTTCGCAGCGTTTCCAAGTCCCCGGACATGGCTAGAACGGTGTTCAGCCAAGCCGCCACCACCGGCACGTCCACTTTCGCCGGGCCCACGCTCACCTCAGGTCCAAAGTGCAGATTGCTGATTGAGGTGACGAGAGCTTTGGCCAGGGCGAGGAGTTCATGTCGATGGTAGCGTTCGTCACCGTGCCGCCGCAGAACGTCCAGCAGAACCAGAGTCTTGTGAAGCGGCAAGGGGCTGATCGATCCAGCCAGTAGCAAATCGCTCGCTTCCGATTCGAGTGTGCGCAGTTCTGTGCTCACGTTGTAGGCCTGCTGGACAGAGGTGCCAAACAAAGGTCCATCATCGGAAATGCCTTGCTCAGCAAGCTCGGCCAGAGCAAGCACAGCTATCGTTCTCGCGTGCTCGGCTAGACCCCCCGGGTCAGGTTTCCAATCCACCTTGACAGTGCTGGCGAAGTGCGCCATTGGGTTGGCCTCGATCCCGATGCTGGGAATCCCGAACTTCTTGCATTCCACTAGAGTGGTGCCGGTTCCGCAGAAGGGGTCGAGAACCTGATGGTCCGGACCTAGACCGAATTTCCGGATGTAGCTGCGTACAACGTGAGGGGGGAAGGACAGAACGAAGCGATACCAGCTGTGAACGGGGTGGTCCTCGGGCTGGAGCTTGTTCTGCTCCCCATTGCGAGTTGGCCGCTCTGGGACATCCCAAAACTTACCTTGGGAGACTGCGGACTCACCCGTTAGTGTTTCACGCCTTGTCATCAAGCAGAGACTCCCCACAATGAGAACCTATGTGTTGGAGCGATCCTACCACAAGGCGGGGCAAATAGTACAGATAGCGTGAACGCCTATGCCCTGCCGAGGCCAGACGCAAACCCCAGAGTGGCACCCGAATCAGGCCCAGACTGGCCCCCAGACTGCGAGCCCCTCAGCGCCAGGGCGACGGCTATCGAGCCTGTGTCAAGTCTTGTGGAAATAGCTGGACTGGCACCCTCCAGTTGGTATCTAGGCTGCTAATGCCTCGACCAGCTTGCCATCGACGAACGGCCTCTCATCAAGCACGAGCTGGCACAGGTTGGCCCCAGTGATTCGCCGCCAGTTCTGGGACAGCCGCTGTACCACCTTGAACACCAGGTACAAGGCATTCTCCCGATTCGGCAGCCGCTTGGTCACATCCGTCCGTAATCGCACTCCCGCGAACACCGACTCTATCGGGTTCGTCGTCCGCAAGTGCGCCCAGTGCTCCTCGGGAAACTCGTAGAACGTCAGAAAGTCCTCGACATCTCTCAGCACCGTCTCTGCCGCCAGCCCCTGCCCTGCCTCGCGCAAGCCCCTTGCTATCTCCTCCAACCGCCTTCGACACTCTTCCCGGCTCGTCGCCTCCGCCGCCTGGCGTAGGTCCTTCCTAACCTGCCCCCACAGCCGCTTCGGCAACTTGTCCAGCACATTCAGCGTCCGATGATTCCAGCACCGCTGCCTGCGCGTCTGGGGCCACACTTCTCCCAACGCGGCCCAGATACCCAGCGCCCCGTCTCCAATGACCAACAACGGTCGGCACATCCCTCGATCCCTCAGATCGCGCAACACTTCCGCCCAACTCTCGCTGCTCTCCCGATACCCCATCCCGATCGCCAAGAACTCTTTCTGGCCATCCTCTCTCAGCCCCAGCACGCACAAGAGCGCCGTCTTCTCCTCCTCCCCTCCAGCGCTCAGATACACCCCGTCCACCCAGACGTACAAGTAACGCTGACCATCCAAGCGCCTCTGGCGCCATGCCTCGTACTCCGTCTCCCACTCTTGCTTCAGCCTGGTCACGCTACTCGCCGACAAAAAAGCATTCTCGCCCAACAAAGCCCGAAACACTGGCTCGAAGTCGCCTGTCGAGAGCCCTTCCAGATAGAGCCGGGCTAGCAGTCGTTGGGTGGTGACCGAGAGTCGCTGATATCGGCCTACGATCTGCGACTGAAAGCCACCAGGCGCTACCTGCTCGGGCACGTCGCTCACCCGTGGGACTCGCACCTTCACTGCCCCGACCCCGACGCCGATGTCACGCTCGGGGGCGTAGCCGTTGCGATAGCCTCGAAAGGCCTGGCCACGCTGGTAGCGTGCCCGCTGCAGGAACTCGCTGACCTCCAGGTCCAGCATCTCAGCCAGCAGACGACGGGCGCCCTCTCGTGCCACTTCCTCCAAAGCATCCTTGACTTGTTCCTGATGCTGCTGGGACGGCTGCTGAACCTTGGTGTTTGCCTTGGCCTTGGCAGTCGTATATGCTTTGTGCACGCGTACCCTCCTGTAAGTTGGCGATCACCCGATCGCCGTCTTGTTTTCAACTGGAGGGTACGCCGTTTCTCCCGCAATTCCCACCAGACTTGATACTAGCTCCGGCTATCCCGCACGCGTGTCAGCGTGTATCGCAGGATGTTGAATCGTGGCTGGCGTACGGACTAAGGCTTATTCAGCTATTCAGCATCCCGAATCGTTTGACTGACAGAGGTGGCCTCGCTAGAATGGCTAGGTCAACCTCGATTTAGGTGGTTTCTATGGAGTATCGTTCTTTCGGCAGACTAGATTTCCGTCCTTCCGCTCTCGGTTTCGGGTGCATGCGATTGCCCACACTGGGGGACCCGGCCAAGATAGACGAGGCAGAGGCGATCCGCATGATCCGTTACGCCATAGACAATGGCGTGAACTATCTTGACAGTGCCTATGGCTATCACCGCGGCCAGAGCGAGCGCTTGCTTGGAAAGGCACTGCAAGACGGCTACCGGCAGAAGGTAAAGATAGCCACCAAAGTGCCTAGCTGGGCCGTTAGTGAGAGGGCCGATTTCGACCGCATTCTCGGTGAGCAGTTGGAACGGCTGCAGACCGACCACATAGACTTCTACTTGATGCATAACCTGAACAAGGCCAATTGGGCCAGAATGAAGGAGCTGGATGCTTGCGCCTGGGCAGAAAGGATGATTGCACAAGGGCGCATCGGTCACCTCGGATTCTCCTTCCACGATACCTTCGAGCAGTTCAAACGGATTCTGGATGAGTACGATGGCTGGACTATGTGCCAGATCCAGTACAACTATATGAACGAGAAGACGCAGGCGGGTACCGCCGGCTTGCGGTACGCGGCCGCCAAGGGTTTGGCCGTAGTGGTGATGGAACCGCTACTGGGTGGGCGGCTAGCAGACCTTCCCAGTGAGGTGCGAGCGATCTTCGAGCAGGCGACGCCCAAGCGCAGCTTGGCAGAGTGGGGACTGCAATGGGTTTGGAACCAGCCCGAAGTCTCGCTGGTGCTGAGCGGGATGAGCACAATGCAACAGGTACAAGAGAACGTGGCTAGCGCATCTCGATCGGGCGTGGGCAAGCTGACGGCCGAGGAACTCCAGATCATCGAGGCCGCTCGCGACAAGTACAACGAGATCTGCCCTATCCCTTGCACTCAGTGCCGCTACTGCATGCCCTGCCCCAACGGAGTGGACATTCCAGGGAACTTCAGCAACTTCAATGTGGGCATCGTACACCAGAAGCTGGAGAACAGCCGCGCGCGCTACGCGGACATGAAACCTGAGGAGCGCGCCAGCGCCTGTATCGGCTGCCGCGAGTGCGAGGACAAGTGCCCGCAGAGCATCCCTATCAGCCAGTGGATGCCGCTCATCCACAATGTGCTAGGGAAAGGCAAAGAATACGACGCCAACGTCTGCCAGCAATTGAGAGTCAACTGACAACAACTAAAGCAAGCGGGCGGTGGGTAACGACAATGCTCGCGCCGGCGAGGAAACAAGACGACGACAACGGGAGAAGAGGCTCAAGATGGCTAGCGGCACAGCGATAGTCTCAGTGGAAGCACGACAGATCATGTCCGACCGCGGGCATCCGGGGGTCGAGGCAACGGT
>Ga0123519_10006595_pt1 | contig 18163 bp, 11 predicted proteins | sample YelNatPaOPRAMG02_FD_87396 | JGI IMG/M metagenome (GOLD analysis project Ga0123519, IMG submission 87396) | Hot spring microbial communities from Yellowstone National Park - Yellowstone National Park OP-RAMG-02 (version 2) | ecosystem: Environmental > Aquatic > Thermal springs > Hot (42-90C) ... | reverse complement strand
TATGCGGGGCTTTGATCGCGCGATGCGCCTTTCTCTTCCCAGCTTGGTTCTCCTGCTGGCGATGTGGTTGCGCTTTCCCACTCTAGCTGCCCAGAGCTTGTGGGCAGACGAGGGCAACAGCATAGCACTGGCACATGCAAGCCTGGCGGAGATCGCTGCGCGCACGGCATACGACATCCATCCACCGTTCTATTATTGGCTATTGCATGGTTGGGTGCGCCTGAGCGGGGACAGCGAGGTGGCTGTGCGCGCTCTGTCCGCGTTTGTGGACGTGCTGCTGGTCGCCGTAATCTATCGCCTGGCCGGACGTTTGTTTGGCCGTCGTGCCGCCTTCGTCGCTGCCTTTGCGGCAGCGGGGTCCCCCTTCCAGGTCTACTATGCCCAAGAAGCGCGCATGTATGCCCTGCTGGCCTTGTTGGGTGGGTTGACCGTCTTGGCTGCGGTCGAAGCAGCTGTGTGCATCGAATCAGGGGCATCCAAATATGTCTTTTGGCGTTGGCTTGCCCTCTATATCCTGAGTGCGACGATGGGACTGTACACCCACTATGCTTTCCCGGCGGTGTGGGGCGCTGTTGTGCTGGCCGGATTGGTGTACCTTTGGCGCCGCAGGCACACGGCGCACATCGGGTTGCTTTCAGCCGGCTGGTTGTTCTGTCAGATGATCCCCTTGACCCTTTATTTGCCGTGGCTGCCCATCGCGGCGCGCCAGCTGACCACCTGGCCTGCGCCTGCCACCACGCTTTCCGGCAATGCGTTGGCCATCATTTGGAGTACGCTCACCACAGGCCCTGTCGGGGCGCAGCTCTCCACGCCCTGGCCGGTCGTGTTCGCCCTGCTCGCCGGGATAGGGCTGGTGCGGCTAATCCTATGTGCCAAGCCGCCTCAGGCGGTGTTGGTGGCGCTGTATTTCGTCCTGCCCATCGGTCTGACGGCTGCGTTGTTTAAACCGGCTTACCTCAAATTCTTGCTGGCCGCAGCGCCGGCTTGGTGTATGGTGTTGGCCGTGGCTCTGGTCGGCGCGCGCAAGTTCACGCTATCGCGCGCCCCCCTAAGCCAGGCAATACCATGGGCGGGAGCGCTCTTCCTGGCGCTGGCTGCTTACGCCCCACTGACCGCCTATTATACCGACTCGAAGTGGGCACGCGATGACTACCGCGGTCTCGCGCGCTATCTCGAGGCGGTCGTTACATCGCAGGACAGCGTTCTGCTCAATGCACCTGGCCAGCAGGAGGTATTTGGTTACTACTATCGTGGGAGCGCCAAGGTTTACCCGCTGCCGCGCACCCGGCCACCCGATGCTGAGGCGACAGTGTCAGAGCTGACGTCTATCGCGGCGCGCAGCCGTCACATCTATGCCGTCTACTGGGCGACGGATGAGAGCGACCCGCAGGGAGTGGTGGAAGGCTGGCTGCGGACGCATTGCTTCGAGGCGGCAGGATGGTGGGTGGGCAATGTGCGCGTGGCCGTTTATGCTGCTGTGCCACCAACGGGAGAATGGATGCCATCTGGAGTGCGCTTCGGCGACCATATCACCCTGACCAGGTACCGTATAGCGTTCACAGCCTCCACCGAGGGTCAACCGGCAGCACAACCCGGAGATATTTTGCGGGTGCAATTGCGTTGGCAGACCGATGCTCCATTGTCATCACGCTACGTAGTGTTCATCCAGGCACTCGACAGCGCCAATCACCTGGTGGGGCAGCGGGATGCTCCTCCCCTGCTGTTCTCTCCTGCATGGCAGGTGGGTCAGGAGATTGCAGACCAACACGGCTTGCTCATCCTGCCCGGTACTCCTCCGGGCCCCCATCGCCTGATCATCGGTCTGTACGACGCAGCGAACGGTGTGCGTCTGCCGGTTGCGCCTCCCGGCACCGGTGGTGCAGCCGATTATGCGATTTTGACCTCCTTTGAGGTCAGACGGCCGGAGACACCGCCGCCTGAGGTGGCGCTGCGGCTGCGGCATCCTGTTCACATCCGCGTTGGTCCGTTCCAGCTGCTTGGCAGCGACTGTTTCAAGCTAGGGCATGACTCCGATCCGGAGGCGGCTATATACCCTGGTGACCCACTGCATATCGTCCTTTATTGGCGTGCTGAGAGACCACCGCGCAGCAACTGGCATGTTCGACTGGAGATGTCACCGGCCGGCGAAGTTACGGCACTTGCAAAAGGTGAGTATCCGCTTGCCGGAGTGGAATATCCGGCATCATGCTGGGAAGTCAATGAGGTAGTACGTGCCCAATATGACCTCTTCGTCTCGCCGGAAACAATGCCGAGGGAGTATTGGCTATACGCATGGTTGGACAACGGTACGGAAACGATTGCACTGCCCGATCCTATTTGTTCATTCCCGGTTCGGGCACGTCCCTAGAACAGAGGCCAAAAACGCAGGGGGATCAGATCACCCCTATGCGTCCAGCGCGTCTGCCACCAGCTCGTGCGGGAGCGCTCGGAAAGCTCCCCACCCGGCCAGGTGACCGCTCAGCTGGCGCAATGTTTGGGCAATGTAGCGCAGTTGCGCCGGGGGAACGAAGCGAAAGCCGCTGATTCGCTCCGCGGTGTCCGCGGCGGTCGGCCGTGCCTCATCCGAGCGCGCCAGCAACACATAGGAGACAAAAGGCATATAGCGGCCACCGTTGTAAAAGTGGTACGTAACGATGCCAGCCATGCGCGCGATACGGATATCGAAGCCGGTCTCCTCCTTAGCTTCACGCCGCGCGCCGAACAACACCTTTTCCCACGGAAAAACACCTCCTGTCAGAAGGCGATACAAACCGGCAGGATAGAAGGACTTGGTATGGACCAATACATTCCCATCCGCGCGCTGGATGGCGAGCACCACCTCTCCCCGTCGGTTGCACTGTTCCACCAGCTTCTGCCACCAATAGGTGAATTCTGTCTCGGCCATCGCGATCGATACGTGCAGCCGTCGGCTCGGCCCGTAACGGCTCATCAGCCAGGCGACTTCTACCTCATCGATCAGATCGCTCAGTTGAGGTGCGTGCGCGTTTCTCAACCCACCTCGCCTCTCTGGAATGCTACAGACCTAGTCTGTCCCCTTCAGGCGCGGATCTAAGGCGTCGCGCAGACCATCTCCCAGGAAATTGAAGGCGAACATGATCGCTGCCAGCGCCAACGCAGGGAAGATCGCTTGATTGGGATACGTGCGGATGGCCGAGGCACCATCGGCGATCATCGAGCCCCAGCTGGGCGTCGGACGCTGCACACCCAGCCCGATGAAGCTCAGAAATGCTTCCGTGCTGATGTACTGCGGGATGTTGAGCGTCTGTGCCACCACGATGGGTCCCAGAATGTTGGGCAGGATGTGCCGCCAGATGATGCGCCCATCCTTAGCCCCCACCGCGCGCGCTGCCTCAATGAACTCCTTCTCCTTAAGGGAGAGGATTTGCCCACGCGTGAGGCGTGACATAGACATCCAGGCGGTAATCCCGATGCCGACGAAGATGAAGAACATCCCACCCATCGCATTGTCGATGCCGGTCAACACGGCACGCAGCGTACCCGCTTCCGCCGCGCCGGTGGTGGAACGGAAAAGGGCCATCAGCAAGATGATGAACAATAAATCCGGGAAGCCATACATGATATCCACAAAGCGCATGATCAGGTTGTCGGTGCGGCCACCGGCATAGCCGGCTGCGATGCCCACGCTCACTCCCACCACCAGGCTCACCAGCGGCCCAACAATCGCCACTGCCAGCGAGACGCGTGTGCCGTAGATGATGCGGCTGAGCAGGTCGCGTCCGTTGTAATCTGCCCCTAGCGGATACTTGTCGCTGATCTTGGCATAACCCCCCTCGGTGCCCACTGGCTTCAAGGTGGGAAAAACATACGTCAGCCAGTAGGGCACAGCATTGTTATCCTCCAGGCTTTGTTTGGCGAAGTGCATTGGCGCCAAGAGTGGTTGTGGCTCTCGGCCAACTAGCGCTGCCACTACGCTGTCATCGGCGAAGATCGCGACCAGGAAGATCAGTGCAATGATCACTAAACCCAACACGGCAGCTTTGTTCTTGAGCAGCCGGCGCCAAGCATCCGCCCACAAACTGGTAGGCGGGCGAGTCAAAGCTTTCACCCGTGGCACCGCTGCGGCCTGTGACAATACACCCACGTTTCTACTCTCTACCTCGATATGTTCTCAATCATAACGGATGCGCGGATCCAGCGATGCATACAACAAGTCCACAACCAGATTAGCAATGACGATCACCACAGCGAACAACAGAATAGTGCCCATGATCACCGGATAATCGCGATTGGTAATGCTGGTGACGAAATAGCGTCCCATTCCGGGTACGCCGAAGATCGTCTCCGTGACAAACGTGCCAGTCACGAGAAAGGCGAAGATGGGTCCCATGACCGTCACCACCGGGATCAGCGAGTTGCGCAGCGCATGACGGATGATCACCACGCGTTCCATCAACCCTTTGGCACGAGCGGTGCGAATGTAATCCTCACGAACTACCTGTAACAAGCTGGCACGCGTCAGGCGTGCGATGATAGCCGAGCTGCCCAGCCCCAGCGCGATCGAGGGGAGCACCTCAGCGCGCAGAGAACCCCATCCGCTGGGCAAAAATATTGGCAGCCGAATGGCGAACAGCCAGATGAGCACCGGCCCCAGCACAATTACCGGCACCGAGACGCCGAAAATGGCGATCCCCATTGCGAGATAGTCCACCAGCGTGTTTTGTTTCAGCGCAGCCACAATGCCCAACGGGATGCCGATGACCGAAGCAATCAGGAAAGCATAAAATCCCAGCTGGGCCGAGACAGGCAGGTTCTCGCGGAAGACATCGTTGACCGTGCGCGACTGCGACTTATAGGAAGGGCCAAAATTCATCCAGCGCAGGGTGTAGTCCCCCAAGGGGATGTTGATCAGATAGTCCTCCAGATAGGAAGTGCTCGGCTCACCAGAAGTCAGGCGCGGGATGAAGATGCCTCCCATGTAGTCCACATACTGCTTCCATAATGGATCGTCCAACCGATATTTCTCATTGAGCTGTTTGAGCACGGCCGGCGGCAGCTTCTTCTCACGCGAGAAGGGGCCCCCAGGCACCGCATGCGCGATCACAAATGTAATCACCGAGACCGAGAAGATGACCACCAACAGCCACAACAGCCGACGTGCAATATAACGCCCCATAGTTTCCTTTCACATCCCGCATCGCAATCGGGAAAGCTCCCTTCCTCCCTTGATCCTGGGAGGAAGGGAGCCGGCGCTGCTACACGACGAAATATACCTCCTGATCCCTCACTTATTGATCTTCCACTTCTCGTAAGCCTCCTCGCCACCGAGACCGTATGTGCGTGTCACGTAGGGCTTGGTGACCTGGACGCGTGTGTACCAGTAAATGGGGATAATGGCCGCGTCCTCTTCCACCAGGATCTTTTCGGCCTGGACATACAGGTCATGGCGCTTCTGCAAGTCGGTCTCGACGGCCGCCTGGTCCACCAGCTGGTCGTATTTCTCGTTCTTCCAGTGAGTGTGGTTATTGCCCGAGTCGGAGCGGAAGACACCGCGAGCGAAGTTGTCGGCATCGGCATAGTCATAGCACCAGCCCAGTCGCCAGACTTGCGGCGGGTCGCTGTCCAGTGTGTCCAGAAAGACCTTCCACTCCTGGGTGACCAGGTTCACCTTGACACCGAGCGTCTCCTGCCACATCTGCTGAATCGCCTCGGCAATCTTCACATGCCCTTCCACCTGGTTGACCATCAGGGTGATCTCGGGCAATTTGTCGGCACTGCCATACTTGGAAGCAGCCAGGAATTCCTTTGCCTTGGCCGGGTCACCCGCAACGGGCGGGCCGAAGTCGTCCCCCTTAGCAGGGTCAGGCGCGGCGGTCAGGCCAGGCCGCGAGAACCAACGTGCCGGCTCCTGTCCCCCCTTGGTTACATTCTCCACGATGGCCTTGCGGTTGACCGCCCAAGAGAACGCCTTGCGCACGTTTACATCGTCGAAGGGCGGCTTGGTCACATTGAAGCCATAATAGTAAGTGCAGAATTCTGGGCTGATGCTGAGCTCCTTGGAGAGCACCGGGTCTGCTTTGACACGGTCCAGCTCGGTGAGCGGCACCCCAGCGACGTCTGCCAGCCCGGCCTCATAGTTGGCAAAAGAGGGCGATTCGTCTAGCATGGTGAAATAGATGTACTTAATACTGGGCTTGGGCACCGAATCGATGCCGGGCCAGAAGGGGTTCGCCATCAGCGTGGCCGATACATCGTGTGTCCAGTCACCCAGCACATAGGGACCATAGCTCTGGATATTTTCGGGCTCGATCCACTTGTCACCCTTCTCTTCGATCAGCCACCTAGGCTGCGCCCAGTTGATCCACATGCTGGCGATACCAGGGAAGAAGGAGGCCGGCCGGGTGAGGGTATACTCGATGGTGTAATCGTCCAGGGCGCGCACGCCGATCTCATCCACCTTGCCGTACAGCGGATCCTTATCTCCCAGATCGCTGCCACCGCTGACCGCCTGCGCGTTCTTGATGATCCAGTTCACGTAGGCATAATTGGAGCCCGTCTTGGGGTCCAGGGTGCGTTTGACGCCATACACAAAGTCGTGCGCGGTGACGTAGCGAGGCTCGCCCTTCTCATCCTTCACGACGACCACCTCGCCCGTTTCACGGTCGTAATGCACCCAGGGGATCCCCTTGCGCAGAGTGAAGGTGTACACCAGCCCATCGTCAGAAACTTTCCACCCTGTGGCCATCCCGGGATCCACCTTGGCGGTCTGCTCGTTCAGGCGGGTCAGCCCGACAAAGAGCTCGAGTCCTATCTGGATCGAGGTGGTGTCCTCGGCCAATGAGGGATCGAGCGTGGGAATATCCCCCGTTCCGAAGAGTGCCGAGAAGAGTGTCTCCTTTGGAGGGGGATTCTTGAGGTCAATTTTCTGGTCATTGCCCCGGACGGGCGGTGCAGCAAAGACAGAGGGCACCGTCAGAGAAATCACTACCAGTAATGCCAGCACGGTGAGCATTACTTTCCTGGAGAACATGGACTTCCTCCTTTCTTTCTCGATATTCAGCAAAATTTGCTCTCACATCTTGCATTTGTCGAACTTTCTCTCTCAAACCCAACGCTTTGCCCTCTTTGGCCATGTTACTCCCCCGGCCGACACTCACACCGCTCGCATCGGACAGGGGGCGACGTAAGGGGGCTTCCTCGACCACCTCCTTTCCTGTGGGTTTTCTAGTAGAGATAACATGCTACCCAGTGCCCACCACCCACATCTTTGAACGGCGGGTCCACGGTGTGACAGATATCCATCACCTTAGGGCAGCGCGTGTTGAAATTGCATCCCTTGGGTGGATTGGCGGGGCTGGGCACATCACCCTGCAGAATAATACGCTGACGACGTTCCTCAACAAAAGGATCCGGGATCGGCACGGCACTCAGCAAAGCTTGAGTGTAAGGATGCAGCGGATTATTGTACAGCTCATCCCGACTGGCCATCTCCATCAGCTTGCCCAGGTACATCACCGCAATGCGATCACTGATATGACGCACCACGCTCAGGTCGTGGGCTATGAAGAGATAGGTCAATCCAAACTGAGCCTGCAACTCCATCAGCAGGTTGATGATCTGCGCCTGGATGGACACATCCAATGCGGAGATGGGTTCATCGCACACAATGAATTCAGGGTTGACCGCCAAGGCGCGCGCGATACCAATGCGCTGGCGTTGGCCACCCGAGAACTCGTGTGGGTAGCGGTTGATGAAGTAAGGATTGAGACCCACTACCCGTAGCAGCTCTTGCACACGTTCCTGGCGTTCCCGGCGCGATGAGTAAATGTTGTGCACCTCCAATGGTTCGCTGATAATACTGCCCACCGTCATGCGTGGATTGAGCGAGGCATAAGGGTCTTGGAAGATCATCTGCATCTCCCGTCGTTTGCGGCGCAGTGTCTCGCCCTTCAACTGCGTGAGATCCTCGCCCTTAAAATAAACGTGTCCGGCGGTAGGTCGATAGAGCTGCAAGATAGCACGCCCGGCGGTGGACTTCCCGCAGCCCGATTCGCCCACCAGCCCCAATGTCTCCCCCTTTTTGACATGAAAGCTGATGTCATCCACCGCTTTAATATCTCCCACGTGGCGTTGGACCACAATGCCACGGGTGATCGGGAAGTACATTTTCAGGCCCTGCACATCGAGCAAGACATCATTATTGGTCATATCCGTCCAATTCCTCACCAGATGTTATACACGCGGCCGGCCTGTGGTCACGTCCACCCAGCATGCCGCCTTGTGATTGGGAGCTACCGGTTCCAACTGCGGGTTCTCGGCCAGGCAATGATCGATGCGGTAGCTGCAGCGGTCATAGAAGGGGCATCCCTTGGGCAGCTCGATCAAGTCAGGTGGTAAGCCCTCTATCGAGGTCAAACGGCGCCGACGCGCTTCATCCAGACGTGGCAGAGAACCCAGCAGGCCGATCGTATAAGGATGACGCGGGTCCTTGTAGAGCTCTTTGACCGGCGCCTCTTCCACGATGTAACCGGCATACATCACGGCCACACGGTTGGCCAGTCCTGCCACCACGCCCAGGTCGTGTGTAATCCAGATGATTGCCATGCCGATCTCATCGCGCAACTTCTTCACCAGGTCCACAATTTGCGCCTGGATGGTCACGTCCAGTGCGGTGGTCGGTTCGTCAGCGATGAGCAGCTGGGGATTGCAGCTGAGCGCCATGGCGATCATAACACGCTGGCGCATGCCCCCACTAAATTGGTGCGGATAATCGTCCACACGCGCCGCGGCCATAGGAATGCCCACCATCTCCAGCAACTCGATCGTGCGGCGGCGCGCCTCACGCTTGCTCATGCCCATGTGCAGCTCCAGCGCCTCGCTGACCTGACGCCCGATGGTAAGCACGGGATTGAGCGAGGTCATGGGATCCTGGAAGATCATAGCGATCTTATTGCCGCGCACAGAACGCATCTCCTCATCACTGATGCGCATCAGATCGCGGCCTTGGAAGAGCACCTCTCCGCCCACGATCTTGCCAGGCGGCATCGGGATCAGGCGCATAAGTGAAAGCACACCCACGCTCTTGCCACAACCGCTCTCTCCCACGATGCCCAATGTCTCACCCTCGTTTAGATGGTAGGAGATGCCATTCACCGCATGGACCACACCATCCTGGGTGAAGAAGTGGGTTCTTAAATCCTTCACCTCAAGCAACATAAATCAGTTATCCCCCTGTGTGTAAGACGGAGAGTCGGACACAATACACGGACCATCTACAGGCGCTGATGCTTTGATCCCCTGCAAAGTGCGGATAAAGCACAAAACAAAATGTCCTTGTGAACGGCATGGGGTGCCGTCCCAGAGGTCACGAGTGTAGGATTGTTGAATCCGCTCCGCAGCGTCCGTGTTCAGCGCTCCAGAGTGTAGTATTGGAATTTAGGCGCCACCATCGGCGGCAGCCAGGCATTCTTCACATACGGCTTGACCAGCCAATATTGCACGTCGAAGAAAAGCGGCACCCATGGCGCATCGTTGATCACCATCTGTTCCACACGACGGTACAGCGACTCGCGCACCTGGGGATTTTGTTCCACCGCCGCCTGGTCCAGCAGCTGGTCTACTTCCGGATTGCAATAGAAACTGTGATTCTGCTGGCTATTACAGCGGAACAGCACGTCCAGAAAATTGTGCGGGTCAGGATAATCGGCGATCCAGCCTGCTTCCCCACCCCACATCTGGTTGGTGTTGTTAGGATCGTTTAAGTCGCGCAGATAGGTTGCCCAATCCGTCTGCTGTACCTCAAGCTCAACCCCCAAGCCTTCCCGGTACGAGGCGACAATTGCTTCGATGAGGCGCCCGGTTGCCCCCCCGGCACCTAACACATGAAAGGTGATATCAGGGAATTCCGTAACATCCCCATACTTTGATTCGCTAATCAGCTGGCGTGCCTTCTCCAGATCAAAGCGCAATGGCTTGAGCTCTGGATTGCTGTAATGGGGCATCGAAGACGGAATGACTCCCCAGGCTACCTGCCTGGTCTTTTTGTACACCAAGTTGATGATGCGCTCACGGTCCAGCGCGTGGTTGAAAGCCTGACGAACCTTTACATCATCGAAAGGTGGCTGGCGCGTATTCATCTCAATATAATAAACGCCCAAGCTTTCTACCGGCTCCAATTCGCGGTTGAGCGGGTTCAGCGGGTCAGAGACGCGCTCGATGTCGTCCAGGCCAACCGGGGTCATATCCAGATCGCCCTGCTCATACATTACCATCGCAGAGCCACCGGCTAGTATGAACTCAATACGGTCCAAAAGCGGCTTGGGTTCGCGGTAGTATCGTTCATTGCGCGCCAACACAATGTGCTCGCCTGGCCTGAACTCGGCCAGCTTGAAAGGCCCCGTGCCGTTGGGAGAGGCAGTCCACGTACGACCGCCGTGCTCAACATTCTCTCGATCCAGGACAAAAGCGGCCGGGAAGCTCATCTTAGACAGGAAATACACGCGTGGTTGATCGATAGTGATGCGCAGCGTAAAGTCATCGAGCACCTCCACCCCTTTCACCTGATCGGCCTGGCCGCGCAGCTTGTCCCTGCATCCGAGGATGTCGCCCAAGTACGTATCTGCCGTGATGGAACGCGTCTGGGGGTCGCAGGCGCGTTCAAAAGACCATTTGAAATCCTGCGCACGTACCGGTTTGCCGTCGTGGAAGGTGGCATCTTTGCGCAGAAAGAAGGTGTATCCTGTTCCCTGCGCATCCACTTCCCAGCGCTCCGCTAGGTCAGGCACCAAGTTGAGATCGCGGTCAAAGGCTACCAAGCCGCTGAAAATCTCGACGATGTATTCGGCGGAAGTGGAATCGCCACTCAGCTGAGGGTCCAGCGTAGGAGGATCGCCTCCAGGGAGGCGCAAGACTTGCTCGCCCTTGAGAGCCCTCAGCAATCCGCCACTCTCGCCAGTGGCCACCGACGGGGTGAGAACCCGTTCGAACAACTGAGCCAAAGTCATATCGGATGCCAGCCGTTGCACCAGAGACTGCCCACCCAACACCAGCGCGGCACAGAAACCGATCAGGCAGATCAAGGCTGCAACAACAACTACAGGCACCCAACGCTTGGATTGCAACATGAATTGGGCTTCCTCAGTACACAGAATATGAACAACCCCATAAATCGGCTAAGATTGGCGATATTCTAGTTGCAAAATCCCCAAAAGTCAAGACCTGCGTTCCCCCAGAGGCAGGGTAAAAGAGAAGACGGAACCATGACCCAGCCGACTGTCCACCCATACCCGCCCGCCATGCGCCTCGACGACCGACTTGACCAGAAACAGACCCAATCCTGCCCCCGGTGTTTGACGTGTCAAGCTGCTGTCTACTCGGCTGAAAGGTTCGAAGATGCGCTCTTGCTCGTTCTCTGGGATGCCGACACCCTCATCACTGATGCTGATCACCACTTCGTTGTTGCGCACCGCACCACTCACCCGGATCAGCCCACCGGCCGGGGAATATTTAATGGCATTGTTGAGCAGATTGCTGAGCACTTCACGGATACGTTCGTAATCTGCCTGGATGGGGGGAAAATTGGGCGGAAAGTCCACTGAGAAGGTATGGTGCTGCGTCTGAGCACGCAGTTTTTGCACCACCTTTTCCGCCAGCGAGGGCAAGTCGATGTAGGTGAACTGCAGCTTCAAGCCACCCGCCTGCAAACGGCTGGCATCCAGCAAATTATCAATGAGCTCGTTGAGCTTGTCCGCTTCCTCCTCAATAACACGTAATCCTTCGGTCAATGTCTCACGGTCCCAATTGGCGTCCTGACGTGCTAACGTGCCGGCATACCCCTTGATGACACTCACCGGAGTCTTCAGTTCGTGCGAAATTACCGAGAGCAGCATATTCTTCATCTCCTCGGCATCACGCAGGCGGCTCACATCGCGCACGTTGGCAATGACCTGCACGATGTTTCCCTCGCGGTCGTACTGAGGCGAGTAGTTGTCCGCCAAGCTCACTTTGACGCCGTCCACGCGGCGCGTATCGCCTTCGGCATATAATCGTCCGTCCGGTGGTGGATGCATCAGGGGACACGCTGTGTAGCACACGCTTACCCCGCCTGTAGTTTTCAGATCCAGAACTTCATAGCAATGCCGCCCGATGGCATCCTCGGTGGGCACCCCGGTCATATTCACCAGCGCCCGGTTCCATATGCGGATGGTGCGGTCGGGGTCGAGAATCATCACCCCGTCGCCGCTGTTCTCGATGATGGCATTCAGCCGGGCACGCTCCTGTTCCACCTGCTGGTAGAGTCGGGCGTTCTGCACGGTGATCGCCGCCTGGTCCGCGAAATCGGCCAACAGCTGACGGTCATTGAGGGTGAAATCGGCCCCGAACGAGCGGATAACATAGATAACTCCGATGACTTCATCACCGATAACCATCGGCAATGCGATTACCTGGCGCAGTGGAACCCCCACCGCCGCCGAGGCAAGATCGAGGCGAAACGAGAGATCAGGAATGTGCCAATTGCGGCTGCCGGCGTGCTGCGGCAGGTCACGCCAGAGAGGTTCCAACAGATGGATAGCTTGAATGGCCAGCCCATAGCTCGCACGCGGATAAAACGAGCCATCCTCACGCCGCAACACGATCAGCCCGACCTGTCCACTCAACATCTCCACTGCACTCTGCAGGATCAGCTTGAGCAAGGAGGGCAAGTCCAGCTGGGCAGTCATCGCGTGGATGATTTGGAGTAGATAATCGCGTTGCCGCAAACGATAATCTGAAAACATTATCTATGTATCTCTCCCCATGGGACGAAGCGAATGCAATCATTTATCGCTCTTGCCAGGATTATAACACTTTACAATAGGGGTGTCCATCCTACACCGGGAACGAAACCCCCGGGATTTGACAACATGCGCGTACATGGATATACTATTTGTGGAGTAATGAGGGGCTGTAGCTCAGCTGGGAGAGCGCATCAATCGCACTGATGAGGCCAGGGGTTCGAATCCCCTCAGCTCCATCCATTCCAAATGTGGATAAACGCACATTAGGGTGGCCAGAGCGGTCACCCATAGGCGTGGGGCTGTAGCTCAATTGGGAGAGCGCTTGAATGGCATTCAAGAGGTAAGGGGTTCGAATCCCCTCAGCTCCACTGGTTTTTGTCAGACGATGCTCGCATTTTATGTAGCGAGGCCCTTCGTCCCGGGACGAAGGGTTTTTGCCATTTGAGTGTTGCTATCGCTTTTCCCCGAATTGACCACGCACACCAGGAGGGTTGGACACTATGCCGATTTCCAAGGCTGAAGTCATCTGGTTCAACGGTGAATTTGTCCCATGGGATGAAGCAAAGATACACGTGCTCTCCCACGTGTTGCACTATGGATCGAGCGTCTTCGAGGGCATCCGTGCCTACAAGACGGAACGCGGGCCTGCCGTGCTAGGCTTAATGCCGCATGTCGATCGCCTCTTCTTCTCCGCCAAGGTGATCCGTATGGAAATCCCCTACTCGAAGCAGGAAATCGCCGAGGCAATCAAAGCAACCATACGGCGCAACCGCCACGAAGCTTGTTACATCCGTCCCCTGGTGTTTCGCGGATATGATACATTGGGCGTCTTTCCGCTGAATTGTCCGGTCGAGACGGTCATCGCCACATGGGAATGGGGTGCCTATCTGGGTGCCGGCGCGCTGGAGCAAGGAGTGGACGTGGGAGTGAGCAGCTGGCGGCGCATGGCACCTGACACCTTGATGGCCATGGCCAAGATCGGCGGGCAATACGTTAATTCCCAGCTGGCAGTGATGGAAGCCCGTGCGCGCGGATTGGCCGAGGGGATTGTCTTAGACGTGTACGGCTATGTAAGTGAGGGAAGCGGCGAGAACATCTTCGTGGTTTACGATGGGATAATCTACACGCCACCGTTGTCTGCTTCCATCCTGGGAGGTATCACGCGGCGCATCGTGCTTCAGCTGGCGGAGGATCTGGGCTATCCGGTACGCGAGCAGAACATCCCACGTGAGATGCTCTATGCCGCCGACGAGGTTTTCTTCACCGGCACGGCTGCCGAGATCACCCCCATTCGTACGATCGACGGGCTGCCGGTGGGAGCAGGCGGGCGTGGCCCCATCACCAAGCAGTTGCAAGACGAGTTCTTCGCCATCATCGAGGGGAGAAAGCCCGACCGCCACGGCTGGCTGACACCGGTTTATGAGTAGAGGACACCCTATGCCCGACAAGTGGATTCCGCAGCAAATCGAACCCAAATGGCAGCAGAAATGGGAGGCGGATGGCCTCTACCATGCCCATGTTGATCCTACGCGACCCAAGCATTACGCGCTGACTATGTACCCTTACCCCTCCGGCGACCTGCACATCGGTCACTGGTACGCCATGGTGCCCTCCGATGCGCGGGCACGCTGGATGCGGATGCGCGGATACAATGTGCTCTTCCCCATGGGGTTCGATGCCTTTGGTCTGCCTGCAGAAAACGCTGCCATCAAACACAAGATTCACCCCAAAGAATGGACGTATGCCAACATCGAACGTATGCGCAAGCAACTGCGCTCGATGGGCGCCATGTTCGACTGGCGGCGTGAGTGCGTCACCTGCGACCCAGAATACTATCGCTGGACGCAGTGGTTCTTCCTAAAGATGTATGATGCCGGACTCGCCTACAAGAAGATGGCACCGGTTGATTTCTGCCCCACCTGTAATACCACTCTGGCACGTGAGCAGGTATGGGGAGAAGACCGCCACTGCGAGCGCTGCGGCACCCCGGTGATCAAGAAAGACCTCGCCCAGTGGTTCTTACGCATTACGGCGTATGCGGAGGAGCTGCTGGATTTCTCCGGCCTGGAGTGGCCCGAGCGGGTGATCACCATGCAGCGCAATTGGATCGGGCGCAGCGAAGGCGCGGAGGTGATCTTCCGCACGGAGAAGGGCAACCACACCCTGCCCGTCTTCACTACGCGCCCGGACACCCTGTGGGGCGCCACTTTTATGGTGCTGGCGCCGGAACACCCCCTGGTGATGGAGCTCACGACGGATGAGCAGCGCCCCGCTGTGGAAGCGTACGTTGAGCAGGCACGCCGCATGGCCGACATCGAGCGCGAAGCCGTCGACCGCGAGAAGACCGGTGTCTTCACCGGCGCCTACGCCATCAATCCGGTCAACAACGAGCGCATTCCCATCTGGGTGGCGGACTATGTGTTGATGGCATATGGCACCGGTGCGATTATGGCAGTGCCATGCGGCGACCAACGCGACTTCGAGTTTGCACGCAAGTACAACCTGCCTATCCCGGTGGTTGTCGCTCCCGTGGATTGGGACGGTCAGCCCTTTCAGGAGGCCTACACCGGCCCGGGGGTGATGGTCAACAGCGGCCCGTTCAGCGGCTTTCCCACGATCGCCAAGTATAGCTTGGAGGAGTGGACGCCCGAGCTGGCGGCGCAATACGGTTTGCCGGCCCAGCTCACCACGTTGAACGAAGGACGCCATGCCGTGACACGCTGGCTCGAGCAACAAGGCATCGGCAAGTTCGCCGTCGCCTATCGCCTGCACGATTGGCTGATCAGCCGACAGCGCTATTGGGGCGCGCCTATCCCGATGATCGAGTGTCCCGTATGTGGCATTGTGCCGGTGCCATATGAAGAGCTGCCTGTGCTCCTGCCTGACGATGTGGAATTCATGCCAACGGGCGAGTCCCCGCTCAAATTCCACGAGGGCTTTCGCTATACCACCTGCCCACGCTGCGGCGGTCCGGCCGAGCGCGAGACGGACACGATGGACACCTTTATGTGTTCCTCGTGGTATCAGTATGCCTACATGGAGCGCCACTGGAAGGCAGGCCAGCCGCTGAGCGCTCAAGACGTCCCCTTCAACCCCGAAGAGGGTGCCTACTGGCTGCCAGTAGATCAGTACACGGGCGGGGTGGAACACGCCACCATGCACTTGCTCTACACGCGCTTCTTCACCAAGGCGATGCGTGACATGGGTATTGTCCCCTTCAGCGAACCGATGCTGCGCCTTTTCAACCAGGGGATCATTCTGGGCGAAGACGGTGAGAAGATGAGCAAAAGTCGCGGCAATGTCATTGCGCCGGACGACCTGGTACAACAATACGGCGCCGATGTCGTGCGCGGCTACCTGATGTTCGGCTTCCGCTGGGATCAGGGCGGCCCCTGGAGCAGCACCGGCGTGTTGGGCGTGCAGCGCTTCCTCGAGCGGGTGTGGAACTTGGTTTTGGAGCCGGCGGCCTCAACTCAAAATGCAGCAGCGGATGAAGCATCCATCCGTGCCCTGCGCCGCAAGCAGCACCAGACAGTACGCCGCGCGACGCAGGACATGGAGGGCTTTTCCTTCAACACAATGATCGCAGCCTTGATGGAGTATTCCAATTATCTCATCAAGGCGAAGGAAACCCCTGTAGTACATACGTCAGCATGGGAGGAAGCGATTGACACATTGCTGCTGTTGATGGCACCCGCTTTCCCGCATATCAGCGAAGAGCTGTGGACGCGGCGTGGTCGGCCGTACAGCATCCACCAACAGGCATGGCCAACGTGGGATGAAGCGCTGGCTGCCGAAGAGATTATCACGATTGTGGTGCAGGTCAACGGCAAAGTGCGTGATCGCTTCACAGCGCCGGCGGACATCAGCGTGGAGGAAGCGCAAGCGCGCGCCATGGAGACCGACGGTGCCCGCAAGTACCTGGCCGGCCGCACACCCAGCAAGATCGTCTACGTGCCTGGACGGCTGGTGAGCATTGTCGTCTGATCGTAATGGCACGCGCGGCACCAGCAGTGCGTGTTCCCTGTGCCTGCATCGCGGGGAAAATAAAAATAGAGGTGAGGTGCTCCAATGTCCAATCGCTATTTGGTCATCGTGAATGGCAGTCCACGCAAGCAAGGCAACTGCGCCGTGTTGGTCGAGCGCGCTGCTGCCGGTGCTCAGGCCAGTGGCGCTCAGGTGGAGATCTTCCGCTTGGCCGATCTGAACATCCACCCCTGTGACGCCTGCGACAGCTGCCAGGAGACCGGCATATGTGTCTTGCAGGATGATATGCAAGCGCTCTATGGGCCGCTGCGCCGGGCGGATGCCATTCTCATCGCCAGCCCGATCTATTGGTTCAGCATCTCGGCGCAAACCAAGCTGTTTATTGACCGTTGCTATGCCCTGCAGGGCACAGCGGACAATGCCCTGAACGGCAAGCGCTTCGGCATCATGCTCACTTACGGTGACGTAGATCCCTACACCTCAGGCGCCATCAACGCCATCCGCATGTTCCAGGACATGTTGCGCTATCTGGAGGCTGAGATGGTTGGGCTGGTGTACGGCAGTGCCAACGACCCTGGAGCGATCCGCAGTCGGCCGGAGGTGCTAAGGGAGGCATATGAGCTGGGGCAGCGCCTGGTCAGTTGATGCTCCGTGCTTCCCTACGCGCTTCTGCCGCGAAAGACGCCAGGTGAGAAGTGCCACTTTACAAATAGCCATGCTCGCGCAGCCAGCGGTGCAGCTGTGCCTCTTGCACCGGAACAGCGATGATGCACCGATATATTCAGGAACCCAGCCGCGGCAAGCGGTGCAGGGTGCCGGCTCCGAGCAACTGGCAGGTGGGTGATGGGGTGGCAAAGCGGCGTGGTGAGGCCAACATCTGGGTGCATCACGGCTGACGAACCAGTGAATCGACGCCCCGTCCGTTCGCGTAGCCTTCTCCGAACGCTCCACCGTGTCGGATGCATTTCAATCCACGCAGGCCCTACTGAGGGGAGCTGAAAGCCCGCTCGACGGAAAAGGGTTTCGGGTGTATGATATGGGTGTTATCAGATTTATACATCACGAACCCGGTCACCCGATCAGAACTCCAGGGAGTGGGAATTGCTGCCCAAGTTAACCTTCAAGGATGCTGCACCAAGCCCAATTCTGCGCTGAAGCGCAGGCCGTTATGCAAAACTACAGCGATGCACCGAAGCAGGGACGGAGGCTGGAGGCTCTATGAAAGGGGTTACGCGCACCGAACTGGTCTGGGCCGGCAAGTACGATGCCGAGGGCAACCTGCGCCCGGTCGAGCGCACCATCCTGCCTTTCCAGGTGGTGGAGACGGTCAACGAGTCCAAGGCCGACCGCGAGAAGGCACAGCGCGACTTCTTGACGCTGATGTCTCGCGACGACACCTGGCGCAACATGCTCATCTGGGG
>Ga0123519_10006587_pt1 | contig 18177 bp, 17 predicted proteins | sample YelNatPaOPRAMG02_FD_87396 | JGI IMG/M metagenome (GOLD analysis project Ga0123519, IMG submission 87396) | Hot spring microbial communities from Yellowstone National Park - Yellowstone National Park OP-RAMG-02 (version 2) | ecosystem: Environmental > Aquatic > Thermal springs > Hot (42-90C) ... | reverse complement strand
TTACCTTCATCCGCTAAAACCTTTGTTATCGCCGCTGTTAATGTCGTCTTACCATGGTCTATATGACCAATCGTCCCTACATTAACATGCGGCTTCGTCCTTTCAAACTTTGCCTTTGCCATTTAAAACCTCCATTTTTTTCTTTTTATTTAATTTAACCCACATTTCCACAAGCCCACGACCGGACTTGAACCGGTGACCTCTTCCTTACCAAGGAAGTGCTCTACCGCCTGAGCTACATGGGCAACAAGCGGGAGACGGGATTTGAACCCGCGACCATCTGCTTGGAAGGCAGATGCTCTTCCAACTGAGCTACTCCCGCAAAATACTAATGGGGAGGGAAGGATTCGAACCTCCGAAGGCTTCGCCAGCAGATTTACAGTCTGCCCCCTTTGACCGCTCGGGAACCTCCCCTTTAAAGCTGGCGGAGGGATTTGAACCCCCGACCTGCTGATTACAAATCAGCTACTCTACCACTGAGTTACGCCAGCAAAATAGCAAAAAAATTTATTATGGTATTTCCCAATACCATTTATTTTAAGTGTCTATGTTTATAGATAATATAATCATCAGGATAAACTTGTCAAGTATTTTTTTTAAATTTTTTCAAATTTTTTTCCAGTATTTTTTTAAATTTTTCAAACTCTTTTTCTGTATAAAGAACAAATCTAATAATCTTAACATTATCTAATTTTTTAATGTTTTCTAATATTGTCTTTACAGCAACTTCCGATGCTTCTTCAAAAGGAAAACAAAAATATCCTGTAGATATTGCAGGAAAAGCAATTGAATCAATCTTATTTTTTTCAGCGAGTTTTAAAGCATTCTCATAACACATTGATAAAATTTCTTCTTCAGGTTTATCTATTCCATAAACAGGTCCTAAACAATGTATCACATATTTGTTCGGAAGATTATATCCTTTTGTTATCACTGCGTCACCTGGTTTTATAGGTGCAAGTTTTGAACATTCTTCCTCAAGTTGGGGACCTGCCTTTCTATGAATTGCACCTGCAACACCCCCACCAGATCTTAACCATTTATTTGCTGCATTAACAATTGCAACCACATCATCTTGATTTGTTATATCACCTTTAACACATTGTATCTTTATTCCTCCAATAGATTCTTCAAACATATTTTAATATTACATAATAAATTGAATTTTTCAAGAAAATTTTATTTGACTTTTTTTATTTTTTTATTAAATTATAAAAAATAGAAACATTGTTCTTTGTTAAATCAAAGGTGTTTCTATTTTTAAAGAAACCATAAACAAAAGGAGTGAAAGATGCAAAGTAGTAAACTTTATGTTGGAAATCTTAGTTACTCTGTAACTAAAGAGCAGTTAGAAGGATTGTTTTCAAAATTTGGTGAAGTGAAGAATGTGAATCTATTTGAAGGGAAAGGATTTGGATTTGTTGAAATGGCAAGTATTCAAGATGCAGAGAATGCAATGAATTCTCTTAATAATACTGAGTTTGAGGGAAGGACTATAAGGGTTGAAGAAGCAAGACCGCAAAGGAAAAGAGAAAGAAAAAGAAGATATTAATTTTTAAATTTTTTATTGACATAGGAAAGAAAATTTTTAAAATATTTATGTGAAAAAAAATTTCTGGAATGAATTAAGGTCATATATTGTTGGTATATTATTTGTTCTTTTTATAAGAGCATTTTTTATTCAAACATACCATGTTCCAACAGGCTCAATGGAAAAGACAATTATGATTGGTGATTTTCTTATAGTGAACAGATTCGTTTATGGAATGAAAATACCTTTTACTGACAAATATTTTGTTAGATTCTCTTATCCTAAGAGATTTGATATTGTTGTATTCACATACCCACTTGGAAAAACAAACTTTGTAAAAAGGGTTATTGGACTTCCTAAAGATACTATTGAGATAAAACATAAAGTCGTTTATATTAATGGAAAAGAGATAAATGAAAATTATACGCAGTTTATTGATAAGACAGAATATCCTCATATAAGGGAAATTCTTAATCAAAATATAAGTGATAAGGAATATCAATATTTCTGGGAGAACAGGAATTTCAGAAGGTCTCCAAATGTGAGGGATAACTTTGGACCTATTGTAGTCCCTGAAAATTGTGTCTTTGTTCTCGGTGATAATAGAGATAATTCAGACGATTCAAGGTTCTGGGGACCTCTCCCTTTAGAGAATATTTCTGGTGTCCCTTTATTTGTTTACTGGTCAATCTCAAAAGATGTTCCTATTAGTAATTTTTTCAACAAGATAAAATGGTCAAGGATTGGACACACAATAAAATGGAGGGAAACAAATGGGTAAAAAACTTGGGGAATTGCTTATTGAAAAAAATCTTGTTTCAAAAGAGAAGATTGCAATAGCATTAAAAAAACAGAAAGAAGAAGGTGGAAGGCTTGGTTCAATACTTGTTAATCTTGGTTTTATATCTGATAAACAACTTATTGATGTTTTGAGCGAACAATTCGGTGTTCCTGCTGTAGATATAAATAATATTCATGTTGATGAAAATGTTTTAAAACTTATCCCGCAGAATATTGCTGAAAAACTTCTTGTATTCCCATTTAAGAGAGAAGGCAAGTCTTTACATCTCGTTATGGCAAATCCATCAGATATTTATGTTGCTGAAGATATTAAATTTTTGACAGGTTTCGACATTATTCCTTATGTTGCCTCAGAAAACATGATAAAAAAAGCAATAGAAAAATATTATGGCGTTGGTGGAAAACTTGCAGAGGTTCTAAGTGAAATGGAAAAGGTTGAAATCATTGACGAAAGACAGGAAGAGGAAGAAGAACAGGTTACGGATATTGATGCAGCACCTGTTGTGAAACTTGTTGATAGTATGATATCAGAAGCAGTGAAAAGAAATGCCAGTGATATACATATTGAGCCATATAAGAAAGTTTTGAGAGTTAGATTCAGAATTGACGGTGTTCTTCATGAAGCAATGGCGCCCCAATACATTTTTGGACCTGCTATTGTTTCAAGGATAAAACTTCTTGCAAAACTTGATATAGCAAATAGGAGACTACCTCAGGACGGTCATATAAATATGAGGGTTGGACAGGAAGAGGTTGATCTAAGGGTTTCAACACTCCCTGTAACACACGGAGAAAAAGTTGTAATAAGGATTGCAAAAAAAAGCGGGATTGGGATTGAGATAGAATCTCTGGGACTTACCGGGAAATCATTCGATGATTTTATCAACGCTTTATCAAGACCAAACGGGATAATACTTGTTACAGGCCCTACAGGGAGTGGAAAAACTGTAACACTCTATTCTGCATTGAACAGGCTTAATAAACCTGGTGTGAATATTATGACCGCTGAAGACCCTGTTGAATACGACCTTCATGGTATAAATCAGGTGAATGTAAAAGAAGAGATTGGTCTTAATTTTTCTACAGTTTTAAGGGCATTTTTAAGACAGGACCCTGATATTATAATGGTTGGTGAAATCAGGGATAAGGAAACTGCTGAAATAGCAATAAGGGCTGCACTCACAGGTCATCTTGTTCTATCAACACTTCACACAAATGATACAGCATCATCAATCGCAAGGCTCATAGATATGGGAATCCCTTCTTATCTTATCTCTTCATCATTGATACTCGTCGAGGCTCAAAGACTGGTAAGAAAAATCTGTAATAAATGCAAAAAACCATACAAACCAACTGAAGACGAATTGCTCTTTTTCGGTATTAAAGAAGAAAATGTTTTTTATAAAGGTGAAGGTTGTCTTGAATGTAATAACACTGGATATAAAGGAAGGATAGGAATATTTGAAGTCCTCCCAATCACACCAACAATAAGAAGGATGATTGTGGAGAACAAGACATCTGACGAAATATTTGAAGCAGCAAAAAAAGAAGGTATGAAATCTTTAAGGGAAGATGGCTTGGAAAAGGTTTTAAAAGGGATAACAACAACAGAAGAAGTAATAAGGGTTACAGTTCAATAAAGGAGGAAAAATGGCTATAAATGCATACATAGGATTAAAAGTAAATGTAAAAGAAGCAGAAAAAATCTTGGAAGAATTGAAAAAAGAAGAATATGTTGTTCAGGCAGACGCTGTAACAGGTTCCTTCGACATCATTGCGCTCTTGAGAGCACCTGATTTTCATTCCCTCGGACAATTCATTATTAGAAAAATAGGAAGTATACCTGGTGTTCTGGATACAGAGACTTTTCCAATTATAGAGTTCGGAAGATAAATTTATAATAAAAATTACACAAAATACATATTTTGTATTGACAAAATTCAAAATTTTTATATTTTATAATTATGAAATGGAGGTATAACTGATGAGTAAGATGAAGAAAGATGCAAGTGAAATAGTATCTGAGATAACTTCCTCTATGCTTGAGGAGAAAGTGCATAAGGCAATAGAGGAGAAGATAAATGACTTAATAAATGAAAACAAGAACCTGAAAGAAAGTGTGAAAGAATATAAAGATAAATATCTTTATGCACTTGCAGACTTTGATAATCTGAGAAAAAGGTTTAAAAAGGAGAAAGAAGAGATCTCTGAATTCACTAAGGAGTATCTCTTCTTAAAACTCCTTCCTATTGTTGACAATTTTGAAAGGGCTATTAAGGCTATGAAAACTTCCCCTTCCGATCCCAATGAAATACTTTCAGGTATAAAGATGATATATAATCAACTTGTTCAGTTCTTGAATAGTGAAGGTGTTGAAGGGTATGAGAGTGTTGGGAAGGAGTTTGACCCGAGATTACATGAAGCGATTGAAGTGAAGGAAGACACTTCAATCCCGAATAATATTATTCTGGAGGAATTTGTGAAAGGATATAAATTTAAAGATAAAATAATAAGACCTGCAAAGGTCTCTGTAAATATAATAAAAAAGGAGGTGGAATATGAAAGAACCGATAATAGGGATTGACCTTGGAACAACAAACTCTGTTGTTGCCATTGTTGAAAAAGGTGAGCCTGTTGTTATAACAAATCCGGAAGGTGGAAGATTAACACCTTCTGTTGTCACATTCCGTGAAAATGAAAGAATTGTTGGGATACAGGCGAAAAGGCAGATCATCGTAAATCCAGAAAACACAATCTATTCTATAAAAAGATTTATGGGAAGAAGATACAACGAGGTTGAGCAGGAGAAAAAATATGTAACATATAATGTTGTTGAAGGACCTCATGGTGATGCAAGGGTTAAAATTGGTAATATAACTGTTTCACCCCCAGAGGTCTCTGCTCTCATACTTCAATACCTGAAAAAAGCCGCAGAAAATTATCTTGGAAGAGAGGTGAAAAAAGCAGTTATAACTGTTCCTGCTTATTTTAATGATGCTCAAAGGCAGGCAACAAAGGATGCAGGGACAATAGCAGGGCTTGAGGTTATAAGAATTATAAACGAGCCCACTGCTGCATCATTAGCGTATGGTCTTGACAAAAAGAAAAATGAAAAAATTGCTGTATTTGACCTTGGTGGTGGAACATTTGATATTTCTATTCTTGAGATTGGAGAGGGTGTTTTTGAGGTTTTATCAACAAATGGTGATACTCATCTTGGTGGTGACGACTTTGACCAGAGAATAGTTAAATGGTTACTTGAGGAATTTAAACAAGAAACAGGAATTGATCTTTCTAATGACAGATCCGCCTTGCAAAGATTGAGGGAAGCAGCTGAAAAAGCAAAGATAGAACTATCTACAATGCTTGAGACAACCATAAGCCTTCCGTTTATTACTGCTGACCATACAGGTCCTAAACACCTTGAAAGAAAACTCACAAGGGCAAAACTTGAACTACTTGTGGAAGACCTTATAAAAAAGACAGAAGGACCTGTTTACCAGGCATTAGAAGATGCAAAATTAAAACCAGAAGATATTGATGAAGTAATACTTGTTGGTGGAATGACAAGGATGCCAAAGGTTCAGGAAAAAGTTCGTGAGATATTCAGGAAAGAACCACATAAAGGTGTTAATCCAGACGAAGTAGTTGCAATTGGTGCAGCAATACAGGGTGCTGTTCTTGCTGGTGAAGTGAAAGATATTTTACTCCTTGATGTTACGCCACTTTCCCTCGGTATTGAGACACTTGGTGGTGTGATGACAACAATTATTGAAAGGAACACAACAATACCTACAAGGAAGAGTCAGATATTCACAACAGCAGAGGATAATCAACCTGCTGTCACAATCCATGTCCTGCAAGGTGAAAGACCACTTGCAAAGGATAACAGAACACTTGCAAGATTTGACCTTGTGGGAATACCACCTGCACCAAGAGGTGTTCCACAGATTGAGGTAACATTTGAAATAGACGCAGATGGAATACTTCATGTTTCTGCAAAAGACCTTGCTACATCTAAAGAACAAAAAATTCATATTCAGGCTTCAAGTGGTCTCACTGAAGAGGAGATAAAAAGGATGCAAGAAGAGGCTACTGCACATGCAGAAGAAGATAAAAGAAAACTGGAACTTATACAAGCAAGAAACCAGGCAGATGCACTTATATATTCTGTTGAGAAATCTTTAAAAGAACTTGGAAATAAAGTTTCAGAAGGCGAAAGGAAAAAAATACAGGATGCAATAAGAGAACTTAATGAAGCGATGAAATCAGAAGATATTTATCTTATAAGAAGTAAAATGGAAGAATTACAGAAAGCATCCTATTCAATAGCAGAAGAAGTTTATAAACAGGCATCGCAGCAATCAACACAGAGCACAGAGAGAAAAGAAGAAAAGAAAGAGGAGAAAAAAGCAGGTGAAGTTAAAGCAGATTATGAAGTAATAGATGAGGAGGAAGATAAGAATAAGTGACTGAAAAAGTAAAGAAAGATTATTACGAAATATTGGGTGTCCCAAGAAACGCAACACAGGAAGAGATTAAAGCAGCATACAGAAGACTTGCAAAGAAATACCATCCTGATATGAATCCTGATAACAAAGAAGAGGCAACAGAAAAATTTAAAGAAATCTCAGAAGCATATGAAGTTCTTATGGATCCAGAAAAAAGGGCTCTTTATGACAAATATGGACATGATGGATTATCAGGTGCCTTCAAGAGCGGGAATTTCACCTGGGAAGATTTTTCCCATTTTAGTGATATTGAGGATATATTCAGTGATTTCTTCGGTGGTAGCATCTTTGATATTTTTGGGGAGAGAACAAGAAGAACAAGGAAAGGTGAACCTGGTGGTAATATAAAGGTTGTTATTCCACTTACATTAAAAGAGATTGCAACTGGAACTGAAAAAGAGATTAAGTTAAAGAAATTTGTAAAATGTGATGTATGCAATGGGACAGGTGGTAAACTTGAAATATGCCCTAACTGTAATGGAAAAGGTGAAATAAGAAGAAGGGAAAGAAGTTTCTTTGGTGAATTTATATCAAGAACCACCTGTCCTACCTGCAGGGGGACAGGTGAGATAATAAAAGAGCCCTGCAAGGTCTGCCATGGTGAGGGAAGAATAAAAGAAGAAAGAAAAATAAAGATAAAAATCCCATCGGGTGTATCAGCGGGAAATTATATAACTTTAAGGGGTGAAGGGCATTATGGGAGAAGGGGCGGAACACCTGGTGATATTATTGTTCTTTTTGAAGAAAAGGAAGATGATACATTCAAAAGGGATGGACTTGATATAAAATCAAAGGTATTTATATCTTTCAAAACTGCAACCTTGGGTGGTGAGATAGAAATCCCAACATTGAATGGGAAGAAAAAAATCCAGATTCAGCCTGGGATACAATCAGGTAGTTTATTAAGATTCAGAGGTGAAGGAATAAGGAATGTTGAAGGAAGCAAAACAGGTGACCTCATTATAGAAATACAGGTTTATGTTCCAAAAAAGATCTCTCCAAAGGCAAGAAAGATAATTGAAGAACTTGATACTTTGATTGAACAACCAAAAAATTAGAGAGAAAATAATCTTCTAAATAATTTCAGAATAATTCCCATTTTAAATTTAAAAAGGAGAAAAGTGTCTATCAAAATAAATAATACAAAAATTATAATTTCTAATACATTTAAGACCTTCCTGAAATCTATCTTGATTTTTTCCCTTTCTTCCTCTTCTATCTCTTCTTTTTCTTTTTCCTCTTTTCTTAGAATACCAAGTTCTATGAGATTAAACAATGCATTATATGTCCTGAATTTTCCAAGACCGCTCTTCTCTATATAATCTTTCACTTTCATCCCATCTTTATGAATCTCAAGAATTCTATTTTCCTCTACTCCTATCTCAACATCTGTTCTTTTTTTATCCGTTGAAAATATTGTTATTTCAGGGTCTCCAAGAACTTCTTTTATCCTCGGCCATTCATCAATCCTTCTCGTTCCTTCCATCAAGAGGGCATTTGGTTCTAACAATATATCTATTTTTCTGTTTTTATATAACTGCTGACCTGGCTGGAAAGAATAAGAACCTTCCTTCCATGTGAGAACTTCATCCACTATCTCCTGTATCTTAAACTTTATTATTGATTTTATCTCATCCATTGTTATTATGTTCTCTTCTATTAGTATTTCATCAATGGAACGATTTTCACCCTTACTCATAGATTTAAATCTTTTGAGTTCTTCGCTTGATAACTTCCCTGAATTTATTATGTATTCCTCAAGAGGTTTGAAAAAATCCTCCTTTCCATAGATTGCTCCAGCAATCTTCCCACTTATAAATCCAAAGGATATTTCTTCATTCTTATTTCTAAAAATTAAAACACCATCACCCTCGTGTAATGCAACGAATTGAAGGACTTCATGAACAGGGAATTCCTCTATCTTTCCTTTAAGAGCCATATTCCACAATCCTCCCTGTTGAGAAAATTAAGAGAATGTAATATAATGCAATGAATAGAATAAAGAATAAAGAGCCATGAATATTAACATAGGCAGTGTTTGAAAAGTTGTAGAAATTACCAAGAAGATTCATCAAAAAAATGTTGTATATGAAAATATAGAAAATCCCATTAAAGATAAAACGATTGTTTATATGAACACTCCCTGGTAAAAAGAGATTTAAAATTATATATGCCATTTTTCTTCTTATTTTACTTTTTAAACTTATTGTTCTCATGACCCTTTTTCTAAGACTCTTTGATTGTGAGAATGATATCTTCTCAAAGCACTTCTCGCAAACTATATTATCTTCGTCTAATTTTTCTGGTAATAAAGCAGGTGATTTACAAACACTGCATACTTGATAAGTAAATTCTTTCTTAAAAAAGATAGAGAATAAGATCAGCAAAATTCCAATTCCAGTGGAAAAAAGAAAATGAAAATTCAATATATCAAAAAATTTAAATATTTTAATGTAAACTTCCTTTTCCTCAGGTGTAAAATCGTATATTTCATACTTCTTCCCTTTCAATTTTTCTATCTTTGAAAAATACTTGGTAGAATTTGGGAAATCAAGTAACTTTGCATATGTCTTTGCAATGTTAAAATAAACATATTCTTTTTGGGGAAAATTTCTTTTTTCAGTTTCAAGAAAATAATAAAGTGCACTATCGTAATTACCCTCAATATAGAAACTAACGCCAATATTATTCAAAATCTTCTCCTTCTCTCTCATTCTAATAAGTAAATCTTTAAAAACCTCTCTTGCAATCTGGCACTCTTCTATCTTTAACAATGCACAACCCTTCAACCATTGAATGTAATTTTCCTTCCTTTCGCTTTCAAAAAGATTGTTAACAGGGTCATAGAAAGAGTTTAAAATATTTATGTTGTTTTCGTCCTTCAAAAATTTGTTTAAAGAAAATCTATATCCAGAAAAGAGCCCAATTAAAATAAACAATACACCTATAACAATTCTCCTCTTCCTGCTCAAAAAAATAATTGAGAATAAAAAGAATAAAGGAATAAAAATTTTCCAGGGAAGGAAAACAACAATAGAATAAAAAATTCCAGGTATCCAGAATTCTTTCAATCTTGTTTTTATTGAGAATGCCCTTCCAGTTATAAAGATACCATTATATAAAGAGAAAAGGAGGAAAGAAAATACTATTAAAAGTATAAATGTTATTAAAAAACAAAATGTGTTGTAAATAAGAAAAACAGAATTGTTTATAAATTTAAAAGAATATATATATTTTAGAAAATAATGTATACATTGTTTCCATTGTTTACCAAAGGTAAACTTTATCCCTTCAAGAGCAATCTCCCTCCTCATTGGTGCAGCATCAATAGAAGAAGAGATTAAATATAGAGATGTTTTAATATTACCTGATAACCTTTCCTCAATCGCCTTTTTTTCGTATATTTTTGAAATATAGAAATCTGCCTTTATATTGTTTATTTCGTATAAATCATTCATTTTTTCTTTTACCATATCGCTCCATTTAAAATTTAATCCCCTTATAAATACAAGGTCTATTATAAGTGCCTCCTGTAAATTCTTTATCCTTGAAATAGATTCTATGTAATAATTATCAAAAGGTTCTTTTTTTATCCTCTTCAACTCTCCAAGGAATAAAGGAATAAAAGGGTTTTTCCCATCATCGTTTTTTAAGTATATCTCTTCGCATTTTTTAAAATCAATAGAAGGAATATATCCTTTTCCCTCTATTACTTTTCCAAAAGGTGGATACAATAACTTTGCCTTTTCAAAATCAGGATTATATATATCTATTAAAAAAGCAAATAATATTGTAATCATTCCAGTCTAATATTCTTGAATCTTATTTCAAGTTTATAATTTCCGGAACTCATAACCACATTAAAAGGTTGGTATGTTCCCTGAATACTCCTTATATCGTTATACTGTGCCTCTATCTTTTTCTTTTGTATAATATATATTGTCTTTAATGGATAACCTGAATTTTTATTCAGGAGTAAATTGTAATTATTGAAAGAAAGGAGTTCACCTTCTAATACTTCCATTCTTGTAACCCTTTGATCATTAATAAAAGGAAAATGATAAGTAACACAATTTATAAAAACATCGGCAGGTATAATATTTGAAGAGATTATTTTCTGTAAACTCAAAGTATCACCTTTATTGTTTGAAACATATATTCCTTTATCTGTGATTCTGAAATTGGCAACCTTTATACCAAATATAGCAACTATAGAACCTGTTAGTTCTCTTTTCACATTATCATAAACATAATTAAATGATGCGGATACACTCTTTTCAGGAGATATAACAATTAAATCTCCTTCTGCAATCTTCCTTGAAAACTTTTCATTCCATGGAATATATGATTCAACAACAGGTTTCAATGTTGTTTTTTTACATCCTAAAAAAAACAATATGTATATTAGTAAAAAAATCCTTGACATATTATAAATTTAGTTTAATAAAAGAATAAAAAGTGTCAATAGAAAAATGAAAATTATTTGTAGGAATAAAAAAGCATTTAAAGATTATGAGATTTTTGAAAGATTTGAAGCAGGTATTGTTCTTTTAGGGAACGAGGTGAAGTCCTTAAAGAATGGTAATGTTAGTATACAGGAATCTTATGCTGGGATTGAAAACGGAGAGGTTTTTATATATAATATGGATATAGCACCTTATGAAAAAGAGATTTATCATACTGATAGAAAAAGGAAGAGAAAATTGTTATTAAAGAAAAAAGAGATTAAAAGAATCATAGGAAAGATAACTATGAGAGGATTTACTTTGATACCTCTTTCAGTCTACATAAATGATAGAAATTTGGTAAAAATTGAAATAGCAATAGCAAGAGGTAAGAAAATGTTTGAAAAAAGAGAGGAAATTAAAAAAAGAGATATTGAAATGGAGATGAGAAGAGAATGATAATAATAATTCTTTCCCTCCAATTATCTTATAAAAATAAAGTATACGATTTGAAATTAGTTAATACAGAAACAGCAGAATATGTTTGTTTCTCTTCTTTAATGAGTGATATTGGTATACCTTATCTATACGACAAGGTAAAAAGGTCTTTTATTTTCCAGAAAGAAAAATCTCTCACAATTTATGCTGATAATCCCTTCATAAAAGTTGATGATAAATTTATCCAACTATTTTATTCACCCATTGAATTAAATTCAGAACTATACATTGAAAAAAATGAATTTTTAAAAGTCTTATCAATTTTTACGAACTCAAGATTTAAATTACAGAATGATATGATTGTTGAAGAAAGAGATTATAATATAAGAAGTTTTAAGTTTGGTGTCTCTCAAGATGAAACAACTATAATCATAGAGATTAGTCCTTCCATGGAGGTTCTATATAAAGGAAGGGATACACTCTGGTCAATAACATTTTTTGACCCAGTTTATGATCCATCCATTTTTAATACAAAATCTGGTGGATTTGTAAAAAAAATTGAAACTTATCCTAAAGAAGGAATACTTGAATTAAGAATTATTGTGGATGAAAAGAAAGATGTTAATATAAGAAAAACAGATAATGAAATTAGAATAAGTATAAAAAATATAAAAAAAAGGGTTATAAAAAATATAGTATTGGATCCAGGGCATGGTGGTCAGGATTTAGGTGGGGTAGGAAATGGTCTTTACGAGAAGGATGTTGTGCTTGATATTGCGAAAAGGGTTGCAAATGAATTGAAAAAAATGGGTTTCAGTGTTACATTAACAAGAACAGATGATATTTTTTTAAGTCTGAAAGAGAGGACAGAAATCGCTGATAATATGAAGGCAGATCTTTTTGTAAGTATTCATTGCAATGCAGTTGGAAATAAAAGTAAAATAGGAATGAACGGAACTGAAGTGTATTTTCTTTCTGTTGCAAAAACAGATTGGGCAAGGGCAGTTGAAGCAACTGAAAACTCTTCTATACAATTTGAGAACGGAAAAATAGAAGAAAAAAGTTTAAAATATGTTCTATGGGACCTTGCACAGAATCAATTTCTTGTAGAATCTCAACAACTTGCAATAGATATTCAGGAATCCATCGTTAATGAATGTGGAACAACAAATAGAGGGGTTCAGCAGGCTAATTTCTATGTTCTGAGATTAAACTATATGCCTGCTGTTCTTATAGAAACACTCTTTATAACAAATCCTGATGATGCTAAAAAACTAAAAGATAAAAATTTTCTTGATAAACTCGCTAAAAGTATTGCGAAAGGAATAAAAAATTATGCAGATAGATTCGAGTCTCAGAAATAATCCCATAGGTATTTTTGATTCAGGGATTGGTGGTTTAACGGTTGCAAAGGTTATTAAAGAGATACTACCAAAAGAACATATTGTATATTATGGTGACACTGCAAGACTGCCTTATGGTAATAAGTCAAAAGAGACTATAATAAAATTCGCAAAAGAAGATATAGATTTTCTATTGAAATTCAATGTAAAAGTTATAGTATCAGCATGTTTCACAGTATCTTCAAATGCTATAAGTGAGTTAAGAAATTTTTACAAAATCCCCATAATAGATATGATAGAACCCTCTATAAATATATTAAAAAACTTGAAGGAAAAAAAAATTGGTATAATCGGGACAATTGCAACGATAGAAAGTGGTAGTTTCCAGAAATATGTCCCGAAAGGTATAAAAGTTTTCCAGAAGGCTTGTCCACTTTTTGTTCCAATAGTTGAAGAGGGATTTTTTAATCACCCAATTGGTATTCTCGCTGCTTCTGAATACCTTGAAGAATTCAAGAAGGAAGGGGTTAAAACAATAATACTTGGTTGCACACATTATCCCCTAATGAAAGATACTATAAAAAATGTTTTAGGTGATGTAAAATTCATTGAACCTGGATATGAAGCAGGGATTTTTTTAAAGAAATTGCTGGAGAAAAATAATGCACTTTCTGAAAATGAAGGAAAATTTGAGATATATCTTTCAGATATACCAAGAAAGATGAACGAAATATTAAATATATTTATGGGCGATAGAATAAAATATACTATAAAGAAATCAACAGATTGATTCTATCGCTTTATTTACCGCCTCTATTGGGTCTTCAAAATTTTCTATCCCAATTTCTAAATCACATTTTACACCAAATACTTTCTTACCAAGATGTTTTGCAAATGCTATTTCAGTAAGTGTGCCTGTTCCTCCATCTATTGCGATTAAGACATCCGCTGTCCTGACAATGATAACATTTCTCATCTCATTAATACCTGTAACTATAGGGATATCAACATAATCATTTGCATCATATTTATCAATTCCAGGTAATATACCTATAACCAATCCACCAGCATCTTTTGCACCCATTGATGCGGCCTCCATAACACCTCCAAGACCACCTGTAACAAGGACAAATCCCCTTTTCGCAATCTCATAACCAACTTTATATGCAATAACCCTTATTTTATCATCAACACTATGACCACCAATCACACCAATTATCTTCATCATTTTATTATGCTCATCTTTTTTATAATCTTCTTTTTACCAATCTTTATTGAATAATAATATACTCCATTCCCAAGATTCCTTCCGTAATCGTCAACAAGTTCCCATTCAATCCTGTTAAATCCAGAGTGACATCTCTCTTTCTTTTCCCATATCTTCTTTCCACTCACTGAATAAACTGATATTATAACATCTGCATCCCTCAAAGTGTAAAATGTGAAGTATGTCTTTGAACTCGCGGGGTTAGGATAATTGTAAATACCCCATATCTCTTCTTCGCTCCTCTGTATAAGATGTATCTTTTTCTTCCCTATATTCCCACAATTATCAACACAATAAATTTCAACAAAAAGTGTATCCGATTCTGTATTTAAATTAAAAGTTACTTCCCATGATTTAAATGTTCCTGTGTAATATTTAAATCTGTCACCAAGATAAACAGGATTAGAATAGTTGTTAATGAAAAGAACAATATTTTCTTTTCTCCTTATGTCTATTCCACTTTCATCATTTATAACAATCCTTAATTCGCTATTTTTATCAACATAATCAAAATCATTCAATTCCCTGTTGCCAGAAAATAACTTTATTAAAGGTGGTATGCTCTCTGAAGGTAATCCTTTCATCAGAAGAGGATTTTTATAAATATGTGATTCACCATTTTCAGAATATATCTGCAATCTGAAATTCCCATTCCCTTCTTTTGTATCAAAAGGTAATATGAAAGAGATTGAATCTGTATTTTTGAAAAATGCATTGAACAATCTTGAACCTTCTAATGTAAAATTTACAGTAGAACCAGTAGAAGTTGTGTATGTTATTGAGGTTTCTGGCTCATTGATAGTGATGTAATATTCAGGGAAACTGTCTACGAAACCTAAAAAATATTCATTTCCACCTGAGATAGTATCTGGAATCGTTAATGGTATTGAAAAAGTATCTTTGAATAATGATGTTGCAGGATCACCGAAAAATGTGTATGTTGTATCACCATAAATATTCATTGCCCTTGTCCAGACTTCTCCAAAAGTCCTTTTATAAAAAAAGTTATTTACAATATTTTTTGCCAGTGCCTTATTTGAACTCGGATATGTTGCCCTCGTAGCAGCAATTGAAACAATAGTTCCACCATCTGGATAAATATTTATGTAATCTGCAATAGACCTTTCTTCAGGTCTTTCAAAGAAACCTGCATTACAAGTCGCAAAATAGAACATAGGGGTTTTTCTCCAGTTTTTAAACCTTGGAATGTCTTCTATAAGGAGGACTTTTTCGTGGGCAAGTTGATAAATATTACCATGCCCAAAATAATAACCAAAGATTGCACCTTCATTAAACTCTTCTATAAATTTATTCGTTGCAGATGGCTTTATCCCACCTTCCATAGGAAACATAACCATATACACTTTCCTTCCTTCCATCCATTTAGGTAACATTCTATAAATCTCTTCGCAATCAGCAGTATGAAAGAGTTCATTCGCTGAACCACCTGCAAACTCATCATCTGCAAGTATTATTACCCTGTTCCTCCAATAACCATTTGATGATTCAAATCCTATAATCTTCTCAACGATTTCATTTGCTTCAAGTTTATTTGTTACAGTCAATCTTCCTATGGGTATATCAGGTCTTGTGTTACCATCAAAATCAACAAACCATACATCAACAGTTGGGTTATTTAATAATATTGATGAAACATCTATCATAGAACCAATCGTATGTATTGGAACTATGTTGTTTGAAGGAGTGATAGATTTTAGGTTCCTGTAATCATATGTCCCTTTACCAAAAAGCAAAACAAAAGAAGGAGAAGGTGACCAAGATGTTGAAGAATGTAATAAAAATCTTTTAATAGCACCTGGGTCTTTTACACCATAAGAAAAATTATCATATATCTCATCTGTTGTAACAACCATCGTTATCGGATTTTCAAAACCATTTAAATTTTTCCTCCTATAATTTGCAAGTTTTGTTGCTTCATCTTTCAAGAGGTTTGATGTGATACATAACCAGTCAGCACCTTTATTCCATAGACTGAAAATTTCTGAAATCTTTGCTTCTATCGGATAATAGAATGTATCAGATACAAATATTTTTTTTCCATTGTAACCATAATAATTTCCTATCTTTTTTATTTGAACAGGTTTCATAAAATCATCAATACCTAAAACATACTTTCTGTTCAAACTGAATATTCTATTTAGGGAATCAGTGAACTGAATTATCTCATTATTTGCGTTTGAAATTCTCTTCCAGTAAGAAATTTCAAAATAATCAATATAAATAGTCGCCTTTGAATTAAGAATTTCAAATCTTATATTATTACTACCTTTTGAGAGTGTAAAAAATGTATCAACAAGCAGCATCCTTTCGTTATAAAAGAATCTTGGGGTGTAAAAAGTATCATAAACTGCATCATTATTCAAAATAACCCTTGCATAATGCCATGTTGTTGAGATACCACAATAAATACCAAATTTCACTATACAGAAACTATCAATAGCATCCTGAATATTAAAATTATATGACCAGTAATTAAAATCTGATGGAACTATGATTGAACCCCATATCCATGTTAAGCCTGAACGAGAAGGATTCTCTTTATCTTTTTCAAAGTGCAAGACTTTTAAAAAGTCGGATACCTCAACACCTTCTGTTATGTTTGTTTCTTCCATCTCAAGTCTTTCACCATTTGTCTTTATCCAGTAAACATTTGTATCTGTGTATGGATTATAATAATAATGAGCGAGTGTGTCTGAGCCTGGGATTGGGGCATAATCGTTTATCTTGTAAAAGAAATTCCTCTCGTAACCTTCAAGTGAAGTTCCATAAAATAATATATACTCATCTTCATCAAATCTTCCATTTTCGTTTTTTAGATGATATATTGCAGGAATCTTTGCTGGTAGCGTATCGAGTGAATCGTAGAATGAATTTTTGAATCTGAAAACACTCTTATAACCAGTCCTTATCTCTATATTTTCAGGTGCTATAATATCAGGGTTAATTCCATTATCCTCAAGAAATTTTCTATCAATTTTATAAATCCCATTATCCACTATCTTCAATTTAATCCAAATTCCATTATCATTTTCCATCTTGCCTCTTTTAAAATAAACACTCCCTTTTGGTTTGTTCATATAATCTGCGAACAATTTATAATTTGGCTTAAACCATTTACCCTTAAAATAGATTTTAAATAAGATCTCTTTTCTTATCTCTATGTTATCTCCATCAAAAGAGAAAGGGAAAATTTTAATCTCGCCTGTTTTAACAGAATTACCGAATATCTCAAGTTCCGCAGGTTCAAGAAAAACAGGTTTATAATCAAAAATATTATCTTCAAAAATGGTATTTTTATTCATTATTGGTTTACCTTGAATAATCTCTTTTTTTAGAACTTTGTATTGAAGAGTAGCACCACCTGAAGAGACAAATATTTTCTTCAAAGTATATGGTAAAAGAGGTTCTCCTGTCTTCGTCCATACATCTCCATCATCAAGTTCTATCCTTAAAGAATCTCTCTCATAAAAAATAGAATAATCTGGTGAATAAAGAAATACAAGTGAATCTTCTGTATCGGAAATTATATTGAGAAGAGAAAGAAGGAAAAATATCATATTTCCTTTGCCTCCTCAATAATAAGTATTGGAATACCATCTTTAACAGGGTAAGCGAGTGAACACTTTTTGCATATCAGTATATCTTTTTTTTCATCGTAAAAAAGATCACCTTTACATTTTGGGCAGGCAATAATATCAAGTAATTTTTTTTCTATCATTTTAACCTCCTGAAATTTTTTATTTTTCCATCAATTTTACCTGTTTTCATTATTGAATAAACAAGGTCTCTTTCCCTCTCTTCCTGAAAAGGGAAAATAATC
>Ga0123519_10006585_pt1 | contig 18178 bp, 22 predicted proteins | sample YelNatPaOPRAMG02_FD_87396 | JGI IMG/M metagenome (GOLD analysis project Ga0123519, IMG submission 87396) | Hot spring microbial communities from Yellowstone National Park - Yellowstone National Park OP-RAMG-02 (version 2) | ecosystem: Environmental > Aquatic > Thermal springs > Hot (42-90C) ... | reverse complement strand
ATTACAGCCAGCAAGTTTTGATTTAACCTTAGATGAAATCTATCTGCTAACATCTTCAGCTTCGATAGATTTTACGAATAAAGAAAGAAAGTTACCAAATTACAAAAAAATTGAATTCAATAACGATTGGATTGAATTGAACAACGGAATTTATCTAGTTAGTTTTAATGAAATTGTTAATATCCCAAACGATTTACTTGCTTTCGTAAGACCAAGGTCTTCTTTAGTAAGAAGCGGTGCTACAATTTTTTCCTCGCTTTGGGATCCGGGATATTCTGGAAAGAGTAATTGTTTATTAGTAGTCTTGAATGAAAATGGAATTAAACTTAAGAAAAATGCAAGAATAGCTCAAATGGTCTTCTTCAAACTTTCTTCCCTGGCAAATAAGACATATTCCGGAATTTATCAAAACGAAGGAATAAATAATTTAAAGAAAAAGCTTAAGTAAGATTTATGATTGAAGTTTTCTCTTTTGATAAAAGAGAAATTTTAGAGATATGTATTGCTGTCCTTGTTCTAACAATTATTTTTTCTTTTGAAGGACTGCATTTTAATTCAAATCTTTTAGGTTTAAGCTTCTTAGCTGTTATTACAGCTTTTTTGCTTCATGAACTTGCTCACAAGTTTGCTGCAATAAAACTCGGATACCATGCAAGATTTAGATTATATCTACCTTCCACATTGCTAAGCTTAATACTTGTTTTTACTGGAGTAAAAGTTGCGGCTCCAGGTTGGGTTGAAATTCTTCCTTACAAATTTAAAGATTGGCTTTATAGAAGATTGAAATTTTCCGTAGAAGAAATTGGAAAAATTGCTTTAGCTGGCCCATTAACAAACATAATTTTAGCATATTTGTTTTCATCATTTGGTTTTGATTTTTTAAAGACGGTTAACGCTTGGATAGCTTTTTTTAATTTACTACCAATTCCTCCTTTAGACGGTTCTAAAGTTTTGCATTGGAAGTTTGGAGGCTGGATTTTCTTTTTAATTTTAGCAATAATTTTACTGATAGTATGATTGAAAAGCTAAGAAAAGAATTAGAAGAAAAAAGGTACTTGGATACATTAATTCATAGTTTAGTAGCAATTTCTTTATGCATAGCATTTTCATTTCTTTTTAATTTTAAAAAGGAGACTATTATAATTACAGTATTTTTAGGCTCTTTCCTTCCTGATTTAGACCATCTTTTACTCTACAAAAAAAGAAGGTTTTACAATTTCAAAGCATTCTTAAAATGGATACTTCACAGTAGCAGGTACAGAATTGCTTTTGAGCTTTTTCATAACTTCCCATCAATAATTACCTTACTGATTTTATTACCCTTCGTCTACGTTAAAAACAAGCTAATGTTCATGTTTTTTATATCTTTTCTACTTCATTTAGTTTTAGATCTTATTATTGACAAAATAGTTTTAAGAAATATTAGATTTTGGAGATTCGGCTTTTAGTTATAAACCAAAATATTTCATTGCTTCTCTTATATCTTTAACCTCAACAACATCAATTCCAACACTTTTACCCACATTTTCAACCTTTTTCTTATAGGTTGTTGTACAAAAAGTGAAGTAACCCATTTGCTCACATTTTTCTTCAGGAACATAATTAACTTGTGTGCCTTGCCCTTCTGGTACTAGAAATGTTGTTGCTCCAATTTCTTTTGCTGCTTGAGCTTTTGGAATAATTCCTCCTACAGGACCAATACTTCCATCAGGATTTATAGTTCCAGTAATCATGACTTTTGTTGTTAACTCTTTTCCTTCTATAGCAGCTATTGTTGCTATTGTTAAGGCCGCTCCGGCTGAAGGTCCCTCAACGACAGAGGCATTAATTTCTTCTAAAGAATAAATTAGGTCAAATTTTGATAAATCGGCTTTTGTTACTTCTTCAGCAACTCTTTTTGCTGTTTGAATAGATTGTTGTGTATCTAACCAGAAAAGAATATTATTGATATCTACTAAAACTTTTCCGTTTCCAGGTTTTATTCCAATTTTTAATACTGTAGCTACTCCTTTACCTTCATTGTCTACAGCCGGCACATAAATCTTAACGAATCTTTCTTGAGTTATGTTTGTGTAGTTTACGAGTAATGAAATAGTTTTTCTATTTTCTATTTTCTCAACTTGAATATACCTACTACCAACAAAAGCTATTGCAACTATCAAAATGATGCCAACAATGATTACTCTTTTGTTTCCAATCGCTTGGGGATTTTTTCTTACCATAAACTCCAATTTACTTTTAAAAATAAAAATTGCGGGTGGCGCGCTCTCGGTGAGTATGTATTGCTAGGTTGCTTTATCCAACTATTCTTCTCAATCCCGTATCTCCACAGCACTTAACCATCTCCTTACCCTTGCTGCATTCCTGCCCTGGGGGATTTGAAGATGGCTAAGCCCATGAAGGCGAGACCTCATCGTCGAACAGTTGGAGCAACTTAGCAATACATACCGCCCTCGAGCTTCGGCCCAGCCATTATGGACCGTTTGCTGTGACAGGCGAGGTCCAGCCGCCCGGCCTAACCACCCGCAATTAAGATTTTGCATGTAAACAAAAATATTTAAATACCTTATTTTACTATAAGTATAGCAACAAAAGGTGAAAAAATGGCAGAAGAAGAATGGGATGAAGAAGGAGAAGAAGAGGGAGAAGACGAAGAAGGAGAAGAAGACTGGGACGTAGAAGGCGAGGAAGAGTTCTAATCAGTGACTTCAAAACCCTCTTGTCTTTTATTCTTTTTTTGATTTTCTATTTTTACTAAATGGTGGTTAATTGAACATTCTTAAAGCTTTTTAAGCGTTTTTCTAAATTTTAATTGGTGAGAAAATGGCAATCTTCGGTGGCTTAATAGACTTGGGAATAGCATTCCTCTTAGCTGCAGTTTTTGCAGAATATCTTAAATTCAGAAATGTGGCAAAGAAAGGCTTTAATTGGGTAATTCTAGCAGGAATCTTCTTCTTGTTTGCTGGAACTTTTCCAGTAGCATATAGTTTAGGAAGTTACCTAGGAACTTCAGTATGGAATGGATTAGCGCAACTATTTGAGATTCTAGGATGGCTTTTTGCTTTAGTAGGAACTTTGTTCGTAGTATATGAAGCTTTCATAGAGAAATAGGTTTTACCCTCTTTTTTCTTTTTTTATTTTTTCTTTAATTTCTAACTTCCTCTAGATTCTTAATTCTTTCAATTGAAAGAAATTATTTCTAAAAGAGTTTGTTATGATTATTTATTGCCCGCTTTTAACCGTTTTATTATGGTATTATATTTTATTCTAATGTTTATATTGAAAGAATTTAACTTGTATTATGAAAAGTGAAATAAGCAAGACTGTCAACGAACTAAAAAAATTCAAGAAAGTTGTTGCTATAATTTTATTTGGCTCTTATGCAAAGAAAAAAGCAAAGCCACTTTCTGATGTTGATATAGCCGTTATAACGAAAAATCCTGATAAGAAGATAGAAGCCGAAGTAGCAAGTTTTTCATCGAACATCTTTGATATTGTAAATTTCCATAAGTTACCATTATACATTCAATTCGAAGTATTAAAATACGGAAAAGTACTCTTTGTCAAAGATAAGAAATACTTTTCGACTATCAAAAGAAAAGTTTTAAGAGAGTATTTAGAGATGTCTGATTTTTATGAAAGAATGAGTAGGAGGATTTTAAAATGAGGCTAGCTTCTATTATTTCGCGAATAGAAAAACATAAAAGAGCTGCAAAAAACTTAGTTAAAAAAGATATTTCTAATTATTTGGTATTTAACTCTCTAGCTATGGAATGCTTTCAAGCAGTAAATTCAGCAATAGAATTGGGAGAGTATATTGTTTCTGAGAAAAAGCTGGGATTCCCTTCAAAGTATAGGGAGATATTTGAATTACTGTATGAAGCTAAAATTATAAGCAAGAAAACCTTGAATGATATAAAAAGACTGATATTCCTCAGAAATCTGATTGCGCACGAATACTACAATATCACAAAAGAAGAGTTGAAAGAAATGGTAAGTCTTTTAAATTGTTTGGACGAACTTGTAAGAATCGCTAAAAAATTGAAGTGAAGTTAAAAAAGAAAGTCACACAACCAACCTTCTCCATTTCTAGGTTTTAGAAAAATAGACTAGCAAAATTTCCGTTAAATGTCGTTAGAAATTCCGTTAAAGAAGGGCACACCGAGGGCTTTAAATACTTTTTCTGCATGCAGGGGGTGGGATTTGAACCCACGAAGGGACTAACCCAGCAGGTTTCTTCTTACCACCTAAGCCTCGGCTAATTCTGAGCTTCAGCTTTTTATCTGCCGCCATCGACCAGGCTAGGCGACCCCTGCACTAATATGAAATTATAGGAGAAAAATTTAAACTATAAGTTCAAAGTATTTTGATGATTAACACTAATGACGTACTAATATTTTTCGGAGCCATATTGCTATATATCATAGGAAGTTTTATCATTGCAGTTTCCTTGATACCTTCTTACTTTCTATTTATCCAATTCCTTCAAACAAGGAATTTATTCCTCATGCTTTTCGGTTTTGCCTTCTCTTACTTCATCTTTGGAATTACTTTAATGTTTGTTGCCGCTCTGGTTGTTAGAGTTTTTAGAATTAGGTTAATGCCGGGTACTTACAAGATAGGAGGAAAGGAAAGTCTAATTTGGCTTTTGAATGCAGGCTTTATTTCTTTAGTCAGATTTCTTTTCTTACCATTCACAAGGTCTTCGATAAACGTTTTCTTTTATAAATTGCTTGGGGCAAAAATAGGAAAAAATGTAATAATCAACACAACTTGTGTTTATGATGTTCACTTGCTTGAGATAGGAGATAATACTGTTATTGGAGGGGATGCAGCAATAATAGGTCATTCTGCAGAGGGAGATAAACTTATCATTGCTCCAGTTAAAATAGGTAAAAACGTTTCAATAGGTCAATACGCTACTGTTTTACCTGGGGCTATAATAGAAGACGGAGCAATTATTGGGGCTATGAGTTTAGTACCTAAATTTACGAGAGTTAAAAAAGGAGTATGGGGCGGTGTACCAATAAGGAGATTAAAATGAAGCTAAAAGACATAGAAAAGCTGCAGAATAAAAAATTAAGAAAGATTATTAAGCTTGCTTATGACTTCCATCCTTACTATAGAAGAATCTTTAAATCTCTTAACTTAAGACCTAGCGATATTAAAACTAAAGATGATTTAAGAAAGCTACCTTTTACTAAAAAAACAGATTGGGTTGGAAGAGAAAAAGAATTCATCTTAAAACCAACAAAGAAAGTTTTTTTGTATCTTAGCTTTAAAGACAAGATGCTTTACTTTTTTGATAAAAAGAAATTTTTTGAAAGAATTAAATGGGAATTTTTACCAGCAACATTTTTTGCAACTTCAGGAAGAACAGGAAATTCCGCTGCATGCTTTTACACTAGATACGATTTTGAAAGAATAAAAGAAACAACGATTAATGCTTTGCAACCAATTATTAAAGCACTCAATTATAAACAAAAAATTCAAATAACTTTTCCTTATGCTCCGCACTTAGCTTTTTGGCACACGATTTTTGGTTGGTTAGGGGAGCCAAACACTTTTGCTACGATATTAGGGGCAGGAAGAAGCAATTTACAAGTAGAGATGATGCAAAAGTTTAAGATAAACGCTTTGATAGGAATGCCGAGCTATATTTCTTATCTCTCTCAATTGGCCGCAGAGAATAAGATAGAATCAAATGTTAAATACATAATCGCAGCAGGAGAATATTTGCCAGATAACATGAGAGAAAGAATAAGAGAAAACTTTTCAAAAATTGGTCCTGAGCCAAAAATACTACAAGGTTATGCCTCTACCGAATCAAAAGCAGCTGTTTTTGAAAGGGAAGAAAGAGGAGGTTATGTTATAGATCCGAATATTCATTTATGGGAAGTAGTTGATCCAAAAACAGGAGAACCAGTTAATTTTGGTGAAAGAGGAATTCTCGTTTTCACTCATTTAGATTTCAGAGGTTCTATTTTTCTAAGATATTGGACGAATGATATCATTGAAAAAGGAATGATTTATGAAGACGGATATTTGAAATTAATTGGAGATATTTATAGAGAGAGCGATGTAGTTCCGATAGAAACTAAAGTTAAAGGCACTCTTATAAACACTCTTTCTCTAGAAAATCTTTTGAATAGTATGAAAGAGATTAAAGAATATCAAGTTGTTATAACTAGAAAAGAATCAAAAAAGCATTTTGGACTAGATGAAATGATTATAAAGATAAGCCTGCATGAAAGATGCTTAAGAATGAGAGAAAAAGTAGTAAAGAAAGTTCAAGAGTTGGTTAAAGATTATTTTGAAATAACACCAAAGGTAAAAATTGTTCCTTTTGGAAAGATTGTGAGTGAAGTTTTTGAAAAGCTGAAAGGAATGCATGTAATTGATTTAAGGCTTTCGAAAAAATGAATGCTCCCGGCGGGATTTGAACCCGCGTCTCAAGCTCGAGAGGCTTGAATCCTACCGGTTTCTAGTTCTTAATCTAGAACTAACCGGGCTAGACGACGGGAGCCTATTAAATCTATGCCATCTTATTAAATGTTTCCGATTCTTAAATTTAATCTCGTTAAAGAATCTTAAGACATCCATTTTTCTGTCTATATACGCATCATTTTTGTGTTTTCTCCATCGCGACAAATTAAAACCCAATTTCTCACAAGCTTCTTTTATCGATTTACGTAAACTTGGAATAGCAGACGAAATCCATATTGTAGGATATAAGTTCGTTTTGTTTTTAGGATATACACAGCCATCTGTATCAAAAATACCTCTTAAACAACGCTTTAAAAATAGATTATTGGACTTAATCCATGATGGTATTTCTATTTTATTTATTTTTTTATTTCCTGCAGGCAACCCATAATGATTCAAAGTAAATACAAGATTCTTACTTTGTTTCCATATATATATTGCATTTTTTGTTTTCTTTACATTCATACTTATATTAAAGACTTTTTCAAAAAGTGGTTTAACGTAGTTTAACATATATTCTTTTTCGTCTTTTAGATTACCAACTACGTGAACTTGATAAATACTCTTTTCAGGTATAACGTAGATGGATCCGTCTCCAATTATTATACCAATGATTTCAGCTAGCTCTGGTGAAGGGTTACATAATATCTTGGGGTTTATTTTAGTAAATAAACTTTTCCTGTTTTTAACATTTTTTCCACCTTTTATTTGCCCCCAGTTATCTTCTAACTTAGCTATTATAAATCTATCAAAGTTTCTTTTACCAAGTTGACATAATTTTTCATAAGTTTCTTTCGATAAAGTTCTTTTTTCTTTCCTTAATTCATTTGATAAATAGTGCTCCCCGCAAATTAATTTTTGGGATAGTGATTTCCAGGTTAGATTTAGTTTACTTTTCACAAATTCTATTAATTCTTTTTGTTTACCATCTTTAAGCTTAATCCTCATTTACATTTTTACTTTTGCTAACATAAATTTATCCTTGACCGGGCTAGACGACGGGAGCTTCTATTTGAGAATTAGTTAAAAAATTAAAAAATGTGAAAATCGGAAAAATTAGTTTCGGATTGCAATTTCTCGATTTTTATGTCTTTAATTTCTGCTAAAGGATGGTTTTTCTTCATTATTTCTATCATTTTTTCTACGTCATTCTTTTCTCCGCATAAAATAGCTTCAACTTTGTTGTTTGGTAAGTTTCTAACATACCCCTTTAGGCCTAACATTTTAGCATACCTTCTGATAAAGCTCCTATATCCAATTCCTTGGACTCTACCAGAAACTAAAACTCTAACTTTTTCTTCCATGCTTTTATTTTTTGTTTCAATCTATAAATTTTTGAAGGAATAAAAAGGAGAATGGAAAAAGAAGCACTCATAAAAGAGGGAAAAATAAGGATTGATGAAGAATTAGCAAAAAAACTAAAACACGCTCAATACGGTGTTTTTGGTCATTCTACAGTAGACATTTGCCATTATACTAAAAAAGCTTTGAAGAAAGAGAAGGTTTGTTACAAAAGAAAGTTTTTCGGTATAGAGACGCATAGATGTATGGAATTTTCTCCAGCTGGTTTATTTTGTCATAATAGATGTACTTATTGCTGGAGACCAACAAACTTTTACAAAACTTTAAGATTAGAAGAAGATAAGGTAGACAATCCAAAAGAAATAGTTGAAAATCTTTTGAAGGAAAGGAATAAATTGCTTACTGGTTTTAAAGGGAATGAAAAAGTTGATAAAGAATTTTACAAGGAAGCTTTAATACCAACACATTTTGCTATTTCATTAAGTGGAGAGCCAACCTTGTATCCTATGCTACCTGAACTAATAAAATATTTGAAGTCTTTGCCTCATACAAAATCGGTATTCTTGGTTACTAATGGACAAGAGCCAGAAATGCTAGAAAGGTTAGAAAGAGAAGATGTATTACCAACTCAACTTTACTTATCGATGAACGCGGGCAAGTTAGAAACTTTTAAGAGAGTAAATTGTCCTTTGATGAAAGATGCATGGGAAAGGTTTAATAGAAGTTTAGAGTTTTTAGCTAAAACAAAAACCAGAACAGTCGTAAGAATAACTTTGATAAAAGGATTTAACGATTCTAAAGATGAAATAAAAGAATTTGCAGAGTTGATAAAAAAAGGAAATCCACATTTTATTGAAGTAAAATCTTACATGCATGTTGGCTATTCTAAAAGTAGGTTAACTGAGAAAGAGATGTTAACAATTGAAGAAATAAAGGAATGGACAAAGGAGCTTCAAAAGTTCTTACCAAATTTCGAGTTTATGGATGAGGACGAAGACGCCAGAATTGTTATTTTACAAAATAAAGAAAGATACGTTGATAGATGGATTGTAAAGCCGGAAGAAAGTAGTTTGTTCAAGCTTGGGTTATAGTAAATTTGCTTAAGGTTAAATAAAACTATCAAGAAAAATTTCAGCAATTTTGGGACGGGTGGGATTTGAACCCACGACGCACCGGTCTTCAGCCGGTCGCTCTCCCGGACTGAGCTACCGTCCCATTATTTAAGATTAAACTTTGATTAAAAAACTTTTAAAGCTTAGTCGCTAAAAAATCTCAATGCAAACATAAAAATTAACTCATTCAGGTATGTTTTACCAAAAATCGAAATCGTTGAAAGAAAAGGGATTGGTCATCCAGATACAATTTGCGATTCTATTGCCGATAGGTTTGCTTTAAATTTAGCGCAGTATTATTTAAGGAAATTTAATCAGATTTTTCATTTCAATGTTGATAAGGCCTTGTTGGTTGCTGGAGAAACAAAAACAAAGTTTGGAGGAGGAAAGATATTAAAGCCAATGAAAATTTTCTTTGGGGATAGAGCTACTTATAAAATTGACGACGAAGACGTTCCGATCGATGAAATTTTAAATCGCTCCGTTTACGATTGGTTAAAAGAAAATTTAAGGTTTGTTAGCGAGAAAGAAGTTGAAGTAATAAATGAAGTAAAGCATGGCTCAGAAGAGCTTACATCGATTTTCAAAAGAAAAGAAGAATATTTGCCAGCCAACGACACTAGTGCTTTAGTCGGTTATGCCCCCTTAACTACACTAGAAAAATCTGTTTTAGAGTTAGAAAGATACTTAAATTCAAAAGACTTTAAAAAAAGATTTCCAGAAAGCGGAGAAGATATAAAAGTTATGGGTTTGAGAGAAGACAATAATTTTACTTTTACTATTGCTATGGCTTTTGTTGATAGATTTGTAAAAAGCGAAGATGATTACTTCAAGAAAAAAGATGAGATAAAAGAGGAAATAAAGAATTTTTTAAAACAGAAGTTCGAACTCAAAGCCGAAGTTTATTTAAATACTTTGGATGAAAGGGGAAGGGGAGAAGAGGGATGTTATTTGACAGTTACAGGAACTTCCGCAGAATCAGCAGATTCTGGAGAAGTTGGAAGAGGAAATAGAGTTAATGGGATAATCGCTTTGAACAGGCCTGCTGGTTCAGAAGCAGCCCCAGGCAAAAACATGATTAGCCATGTAGGGAAAATTTACAATTTACTTGCTTTTGATATTGCTAGTAAAATTTACGAAAAAATAAGGAAACACAATTATGTTTGGCTTTTGAGTCAAATTGGAAGGCCGATCAACAAACCTTTGGTAATTTCTGTTGAGGTTGATAATTTGGATAAAAACGAGGAAGAAGTTGTTAAAGAAATAGTTGAGAAAAGGTTTGAGACGTTAAAAGATTTTATAAAAGAATTGATAGAAGGGAAATTTAAAGTTTGCTGAGCCTGTATTTTAAACCTTCTTTTAAGATGAAAATCAAAACGCCTAAAACAACTCTTATTCCCCTTAATAGCTTGCTTTTTTTGTGGTAGAAAATTTTTACAGGAACTTGTTTTATTCTTAAACCTTTTTTTATAGCATCTGCCAATATAGAGTTTTCAATTATATATCCCCCATGAATACTTTCAATTTTGTTTATTGCTTTTTCTCCAAAAGCCATATATCCGCAATTTGTATCTTTCAATTTTGTTCCAAAAAGAATATTAAAAAATTTTCTCCAAACAAAATTTCCAAGTTTATGTCTAAAAGGTACCCCTTCCCAATTCCTAAACCCCATTACAAGATCAGCTTCTCCATTTTTTATTGGTTCTAAAACCTTTTTTGCTTCCTCCGGCAAATATTGTAAATCGGCATCAATAATTACCAAATTTTTTATTTTTTTCCTTCTTGCATATTCAAATGCAGTTTTTAACGCCTCCCCTTTCCCCTTATTTATTTTATGCCTCAAAACAATTGCTCCAGCCTTTTTTGCAAATTCGTAGGTTTTATCTTTACTTCCATCATCAACAACAATAACCTTAAAATTCATTTTTCTCAATCTTTTTACAACCTCATAGATATTTTCTTCTTCATTGTATGCTGGTACTATTGTAAAGTCCATTAATTAATTTGTAAATCTCATATATGAATTAATGATATGTCCAAGATGTGGAAGAAATGTTGATAAATTGTATGACAATTTATGCCTAGATTGCTACATAGAGAAACTTGAGATACAAAAAATTCGCATAAGAAGATGTAAGGTTTGTGGAAGATATTTCGTTTCAAATAAATCATTTGATAATAGAGAAGATGCTATAAGATTTTATATAAAGAAGTTTCTTTCTAAGAAACTTGGTGAAATTGTAAATGCTTTACCGAATAACAAAATAGAAGTTGTTGAGAAAGAGTTTGTTTGCAACGATTGTAGAAAATTTGTCAGTAGAAAAATAGAAGCAATTCTTCAGCTTAGGGGAGAAAATGTTGAAGAGATTGTAGAAAAGTATGAATTGATTGGGAAGCCTGTTAGAGGAGGTTTTGATATTAATTTTTCATTGAAAAAATATGCTTATGAATTAATTAATAAACTCAGAAAAAAATATAACTTATCGATGAGAGTTTCAAGAAAATTAATGGGATTGAAAGAAGGTAAAAGAGTTTATAGGGATACGATATTGGTGAGGATAAATGGCAAAAAAGTATGAACCTACTCCGGAAGAAATGGAAATAGCAAGAATTAGATTACCAAGAGAAGGAGAAGTTTTAGGAATTGTTGAGGCTATGGTTGGTGGAGATAGAATGAAAGTTATTTGCGACGACGGTAAAGAAAGAATTTGTAGAATTCCAGGAAAACTTAGAAAAAGAGTTTGGATAAAAGAAGGTGATCTAATTCTTGTAATACCTTGGAAAGTACAAGGAGAGAAGAGAGGGGATGTTGTTTTTAGATACACTCCAGCTCAAGCATCTTGGTTAAAGAAAAACGGTTATATAAAGAATTTGTAGGTATAAGAATGGAAGATTTTCTTTCCGAAAGAAAAATCGAAGGAAAAGTTTATGATAGAAGAACTTTAATGGCAATTTATACCCTTATGAAAAAAGGAATTATAAAAACTTTAGAAGCCACAGTTAAAGAGGGAAAGGAAAGTGTTGTAGTTGCGGCAAAGAATAAAGAAGGAGAATGGCTGGCTGTAAAAATTTACAGAGTTGAACATTGTGATTTTAAAAGTATGTGGAAGTATTTGATTTCTGATTATAGGTTTGAAAGAATAAGAAAAGACAGATGGCATGTTGTTGTTAATTGGGCCAGAAGAGAATTCAAAAACATGAAAATAGCTTTTGAAGCTGGTGTTAGTTTACCAAAGCCGATTGCTGTTCATCAAAACATTTTAGTAATGAGTTTTATTGGTGAAGAGAGCATTCCAGCACCAACTCTCGTTCAATTAGAGAAAGAAGAATTAGATTGGCAGAAAATTTATGAAGAAGTTAGAAATGAAATGGTTAAATTAACGAAAGGAGGAATAATTCACACAGACTTGAGTGCTTTTAACATTTTATACTTTGACAAAGTTTACATCATAGATTTTAGTCAAGGCGTCACTACTAGACATCCTTTAGCTTTACAATTTTTAGAAAGAGATGTAAAAAATATAAATGATTTTTTCAAAAAGAAGAATGTTAAGATTGATGAAAACCTTTTTGAAAATTTAAAGAGGCTGTTAGAATGAAGGAAATCATTGTGTTGAATGAAGACAGAGCAAAAATATTGAGGAATAAAAAAGATTGGATAGAAAAAATAGAAAAATTATGCAATTGTAAAATTTCTTTAGAAGATCAAGAGGTTACGATAGAGGGAGAAGACTCTCTCATGCTTATGAGAGTAAAAGAAGTTTTAAAGGCTTTGAACAGAGGTTTTGATTTAGATTCAGCTCTTTATTTGTTAGATGAAAATTATTTTCTCGATATTATCAACGTAAAAGATTATGGAGAAAAGAGAGAAAGGCAAATCCAGCTAAAAGGAAGAGTTATTGGCAGAAATGGAACGGTTAAAAGAATGATCGAAGAAAAAACAAACACAAAAATTTGCATTTATGGAAAAACAATTTCAATAATTGGAAAGTGGGAAAATTTGCAAATAGCTAAGAAAGCAATAGAGATGATTTTAGAAGGAAAAATGCATTCAAGCGTTCAAAAATTCTTAGAACAAAATTTTGTCGCTTAAACAATTTATATCTCAACGTCAAAAATTGATGATTATGGAAGATGGTGTTATTACAGCAGAAGAGATTGGAGAAAAAATAAGAGAAGTTAGTATAGCAGAATTTTTCGAGAAGAATAGACATTTGCTTGGGTATGAAAACCCAACTAAAAGTTTGTTTACTGTTGTTAAAGAAGGCGTTGATAATAGTTTAACTTATGACATCCCAACTTTAATATTCAAAGACGGTAAGTTTTACATCGAAAAAATTGGTAAAATAATTGATGAACAGTTTGAAAAATACAAAAACTTTAAAATAGTTGAAAGAAATGGGATGCTTGAAAAATTAAATATTTTTGATCCAATTTATACATTTTCTTTTAATCCATTCGACTTTCAAATTGGCTTAAGAAGAATTACAACACTTTTTAGACACAAAGTAAATTCGAAAATTTTTAGGGTTACTTTGGAAGGAGGAAGAAGCATTGAGATTACAGATTATCATTCTGTTTTTGTTTTAAAAAATGGAAGAGTAAGAGAGGCTAGAGCGTCGGAATTAAAAGAAGGAGACTATATTGTGGTTCCAAGAAAGTTGCCAGAATTTATAATACTTGATCCAATAGATTTATCTGTCGAATTACCTAAGTATATTCCAATTTCTAGGCTTAGAATATTTGGAGTGAGAAAGTTTATTAATGAAATAAAAGATGAATTGAAATCAATTCTACCTAAAAATAAGTGGTATAGGATAGGTGATTTTAGAAAAACTGACTCGATGCCATTAGAAATAGCGATAAAATTAAAGAGTTTTGAAAAATTGAAGAAAGAATTAAAAATAGGAGTAAAAAACAGTAGACGCTACTTGCCTATTCTGCTTTTTCCTTCTAAAGAATTGGCGAGATTTCTTGGGATTTTCTTAGCAGAAGGAAGTATACTTCATAATAATAGTAGAATCTATCTTTCGTTTGGAAAAGATGAAAAAGAAATAGCCACTTTTACAGTTACTTTAATAGAAAAACTGTTTGGAGAGAAAGCCATAATAAGAAAAGCTCATGAAACTGCTATTAATGTTATAGTGAATAGCAGCATTCTCTCTTATGTTCTAAGGTATGTTTTTGGATTTTCTAAGGCGAGAAAAAAGAGAGTACCTTCTATTATCTTTACTTTTCCAAATGAATGGAAAAAAGAATTTTTGTTTTTCTATGCTGTAGGAGACGGCTATCCTACTAAACAAATATGGAGGAAAATCAAAGGAGAAAATATCGAATTAGAAAGAATAATATTTTCATCAGCAAGTAAAGAGTTAATGGTTGATTTAAGCTATCTTCTTTCTTTTCTTGGCTTTTCTTACAGCATTGAAGAACGAAAGAGAGGTGTAAGGAAAGTAAAGGATAAAATAGCAAAGTTTGGAAAAAGTTATATACTCTATCTTTACCTTAAACAAAAGATTTCTCCTCTTAACAAGTTTCCAATTGATTGTGTCGAGGAAATAAAAGAATGGAAGCTAAGAAATCAGGCAAGAAGACAAGAATGTTTTCTCTTGCAAACTTTGAAAGAAAGTAATGGTATTGTTTTGAATGAAGAAATGAAAAATTTCATCCAAAGCAACTTAGGAGTTTTGAGAGTCAAGGAAATTGAAGAAATAGAATATTCTAAAGAGTTTGTTTACGATTTTTCTGTTCCATTTTCCGAGAATTTTTTAGCAGGTAATGGGCCTATATTTTGTCATAATTCTATTGATGCATCCATTGAAGCCAGAATTCTACCAACAATAAAAGTTAGTGTTAAACAAAAAGAAGAAAATGTCTATAAAGTTAAGATAGAAGACAATGGCCCCGGACTACCACCAGAAAAAATTCCAATCGCTTTTGGTAAATTTTTAGTTGGAAGCAAGTTTTATCGATATAGGCAATCGATCGGGACTCAGGGTATAGGTATAAAAGGAGCAATTCTATATGCTCAGCTAACAACAGGCAAACCAGCAAAAATAACAACTTATTACAAAAAGAAAAAGCATGAGTTTGAATTGATGATTGATGTTTTGAAAAATGAACCAAAAATAATTTCTCACAATATAGAGAATTTAGAAAAAGATCTGCATGGCTTATCAATAGAACTATTGGTTGAGGGAAGATATATCGAAAAAGGACAATCAATACCAACTTATTTAAGATATCTTTGGTTAGCAAATCCATATTTAGAAATAGTTTATGACGGGCCAGAAAGTAGCTTTAAGCTTGAAAGAGTAGTTAATGTTTTACCTCCTTCACCAAAAGAGATTAAGCCTCATCCTTATGGGGTTGAACTCGGAAAGTTCAAAAGAATGTTGCATTTATCTAACGCTAGAACTGTAGCTGGTTTTCTTTCTTCTGAATTTTCAAGAGTCAGCTTACAAACTGCAGAAAAGATTTGTAAGTTGGCTAGAGTAGACTCAAAAAAGAAACCAAAAGAAGTCACTGATGAAGAAGCAGAAAAATTGCATAAAGCGATGCAAGCAGTAAAATTAAAAGCTCCTCCAACCGATTGTCTTTCTCCGTTAAAAGAAGAGTTTTTGATTGAAGCATTGAAAAAGGAATTTCAACCAGAATTTGTTACTGCTGTTATAAGAAAACCTTCTGTCTATAGAGGAAATCCTTTTCAAGTTCAAGTAGCAATAGCTTATGGTGGTAAGATTGCAGAAAATAATCAAGAAACCCAAACCTCAAAACTTTTAAGGTTTGCAAACCATACTCCGTTGCTTTATAATCAGTCAGACTGTGCTATTACAAGAGCTGTTGAAGAAGTTGATTGGAGAAATTATGGTTTAACTCAGCCTTCCGGTAGCTTACCTCAAGCGCCTCTTATAATCTTTGTTGATTTTCTCTCTGTTTGGATTCCTTACAAAAGTGAAGGAAAGCAAGCAATAGCTGAATATCCAGAAATAATAAAAGAAATTAAACTTGCTTTGCAAGAGGCTGGCAGGCAGTTAGCTGTATTCTTACACAAAAAAGTTAAAACTGAGCAACTAAAGATGCGAGCAAATATTTTTGAAGCTTATTCAAACGTTTTTAGTGAGTTTGTTTCTGAGCTAACTGGTAAAGATGTAGAATACATAAAGAAAAAAATTTTAGAGTTGATAAAGAAAGGAGAGTATAAGGAAGGAGAAGAAAAACGATTAAAAGAAGAAGTCGTTGAGGTGAAATGAAATGCATTTTTATATAAAACCAAAGAAAAAGGAAGAAGTTTTGTCAACGCTTAAAGCTCTCGGAGAAAGTTTTCTAAAAGATATAGAAGACGGAAAAAATCCAAGCGTTGAAATACCAGTTAGAACTTTAAGAAATGTAAAATTTGATGCTAAAGAAAGAAAAATTTTTCTTGGTGGCTATGTTTCTAAAAGATATTTATTACATTTAGGTCAAATTAGAAATTTTACTCAATTAGCTGGAGTAGCATCACTTTCTAAAAATTTGATCGAAGAAAACAAACATATTAGCTTGAGAGAAGCATTTTACATTTTAAAGAGAAACATTCCAGGATTGCATAAAAATATAGTCGATGAACAAGAAGAATCTAATAAGGCAATTGAAGATTTGGAATTAGTTATAAATGCTTTAAGAGAGCAATTGCATATAAATGCGAATAAGCTTGGTGCTGTAGCTGGGAATGTTGTTATTAGAGATAGAGGAGATTTGATAGATTGGTCAAAACTTGGTTCTGGTGGCTGGTCAGTTCCAAGTAATGTTGAAGACATAGAGTTCGTTAAAGTTAACGCTAAGTTTATTCTTTACATAGAAAAATCTGCTGTTTGGGAAAGATTGCATGAAGATAAAGTTTGGAAAAAGTTGAATTGCATAATAGTTGCTTCTCAAGGTCAAGCAACGAGAGGAATAAGAAGATTGTTGCAAAGGTTAAGTTACGAGCACGGTTTACCGATTTATGTTTTAACAGATTTGGATCCTTGGGGAATTTACATTTATTCTGTTATAAAGTTCGGTTCAATTGCTCTAGCTCACATTAGCGATAGACTAGCAATACCTTCTGCTAAATTCTTAGGATTAACTGTTGATGATGTTAAGAAATATGGATTAGAGAAACATTTGATAAAGTTTAAAGAAATTGATATGAAAAGACTAGAACAAATTAGAGAATATGAATGGTTTAAGAACAACAAAGAATGGCAAAGACAGTTTGATCTAATGAAAGAAATGGAAACTAAGGCCGAACTAGAAGCTTTGTCAGCAAGAGGAATAACTTTCATAAGCGAAAAATATTTGCCAGAAAAAATAAAAAGCGGAGAGTTTTTGGACTAATTTGATTTTTCTAATTTTTCTAAGATTTATATCCTTTCAAAACATTTCATTTAAATGGACCTGTTATTGTTTTGTAAAAGAGAAGATAGCAAAAAATTAGAAGAAAAACTAAAGAAGGATGATTTAGTTTCTGGCGCATCCATTAAAATTAGAGATGCAAGTATAGCAAATAAAGATGGTTTTTATTTTTATTTAGAAGGAACGGAAGACAAAATAAAAAAGGCTAGAGAGTTGGCAAAAGATTTAGCGAGTGAAATTGATGGAGAAGAAAAAGAGAAAGTTAAAAAAATTTTGAAAGAAGAAGAGGAAAGGGCAATTGAAGGTTTTGGTGCGATTCTTGGTTAAGATACATTTTCTAATGAAGGATTTTCTTCCGGTTCTATTGCTTCATCTATCTTTTCTCCTCCTGTTTTAGGTTTCGTTCCCATTTTCATTGTTTTTTCTAATGGTCTATACTCATTAGATTTATAAGAAGGTAGATAATCAAGCGAAAGATTACCCGACTCGTAATTTGCTTCTTTTTGATAGAGGTCTGGATTTGAATTTAAAGAGTAATTAGCAGAGCTCGAACCAGGGTCTTCGTCTTCTTCCATTCTTTTATCACCACTATTAATTTGTTATCTTTCAATTTAAAAAATTTTTGGCTCTGCAACTTATAAAATTATAGGAGAAAATTAGAGAATGCGCCAGTAGTCTAGCCTGGTTAGGACACGAGCTTGCCAAGCTCGGAGCCCGGGTTCAAATCCCGGCTGGCGCAAAATTTTAAATTTTCCAAGTAAAATAAACTATGAAACTTACTAAAATTGTTTTGCTGCTAACTACTTGTGAAGCTTACTACATGCAATCTTTTATTACTTTTTCTTCTTTTGCTTTACAAGCTCATGAAAATTTTCTTCTGTATAAATCATTATTCCATTTCT
>Ga0123519_10006577_pt1 | contig 18197 bp, 10 predicted proteins | sample YelNatPaOPRAMG02_FD_87396 | JGI IMG/M metagenome (GOLD analysis project Ga0123519, IMG submission 87396) | Hot spring microbial communities from Yellowstone National Park - Yellowstone National Park OP-RAMG-02 (version 2) | ecosystem: Environmental > Aquatic > Thermal springs > Hot (42-90C) ... | reverse complement strand
TTCAACGTTATGGATACGAAATATGACAAACGCGCGTGAAAATTTGTGGACAACTGGGGCTAATTGTTTTATAAATCGGATCGGCGTTATATGGGGTGAAAGAAGCTGCTCGACGGTTTGAAACGAGAGCTGCTCTCGTGGAATTCCGAAAGCCGGCTTCATGGGGCAACAATCCATCGGAACACATACGAAAAGGCGACATCTTGTTGATTAGTTGGGCGCTGGAAATTGCGGCCACACGCGCGCGAAGGAAGGCGCTTCGGCAAAAAAGCTCTGGCGAATCGCCGAAAACCATGAGGGGGCATAGATCAGGGGAAAAGCGACATTTCTGAATCGTCAACATGCCATCTTTGCAGAATGTGATAAAGGAGGACACATGCAAATAGGAGACGTGATTCATCTGGATGGTCTCAAGGCAGAATACAGTCTTTTTGGGAAGGACCGGTTCTGTGCGTGCACACTCCCGGATGGGGATTACGTAGTACTCGACATTGAGGATGACTATGTGAGATTGGCATGGAGCGAAGCTCCCGGGTTTCCTTCGAAAAAACATCGCTACCGCATAGAGCGTCAAGCATTCAAGATGAAGGCAAACATTTAAGTTTTAGCTCGGAGGCATACGACTTCAAGGATGGGTCGTCCCGATCATGCGTTGGTCGTGGAGAAGTCTCAATAAAGCTGCGGCGGACGCTGCGCATTGTCTGGGAACAAATTCAAGCCTGGGGAGCTCGGGCTTTCAGGCGGGCAAGGTATTCTTCGTATTGGACTCCCAATCTTTGCGCCGCCTTTTTGCATCGTTTTTTCTGAATTCGGAACGTGACAACATATCCTGCTGTTCCAAACACTACGGACAAAATTACTGCCGCGACTAGCCACGGTATCAGCAGTTCCTCCCCAAGCTCAGCAAAGGCTGACAGGGCTTCCCAGAAAAAAGTTTTATCCAAGACAGGGTTCATCAGTTTCTCGAAGCAATGAAAATTCAAGGCGATGGGCCTTCCTAACACATAGGAGCCCAAACAATAGTATCCATAATACAGTGGTATCATGTTGAAGGGATTACTCACCAAAGTAAAACCCGCAGCCACAATGTAGTTAAATGAAATGAAAGCTCGGAGAAAGCCGAGGAAGAGTAATTGCCCGCCCACCGGAATGATGAAACCTATTATCAAACCGATGGACACGCTTTTCGCGTCATAGGAGGGGGTGTGTCGGGAGGTCACAAGGGGCTGAATACAGTTTACGTATATATCTCCACGAAGACGCGAAAACCATTTTTTTCGAGAGCCATGGTCACAGGTGGTATGTGAGGTCGTTGCCTCGGCTGATGGCTCATGGGATGACAGGGTACTGTCTTGCTGTCCCTGATTCATTTTTCCGGTGTGGTTAGGCATAAGCACAGTGTAGTCAATCACCCATTGGAATTCACGAGCGGCGGCGCCTGGTAACTTTTGGTCTTGATTTCTCTGTTGAGGATCCTCCTCACTGAACCCAGGCTCAGTATGACCGATTGCATGAGTACGAGGTCGCCGAGCAATGCCACGAAAACCGCGGCTGCACCGAGAAAACCGAAATATATAGCGGGCTTGGTCGGTGTAAAGGCCAGCATGAGAAATCCGAAAAATAGGGTCAAAGACGTAGAAATCATAGCCCTGGCTGTCTTTTGATACGATTGCCTGATACATGTTTCGATGCTGGCGTGAGGGTCAGTGGATCGTGTCATTTCTCTCCTGAGCTGGGTGAGATAGTGTATGGTGTCATCAACAGACAGGCCAATGGCGATGGCCGCAGCAAAGACCGTCACGTTGTCCAGGGGAATCCCTAACCATCCCATCATACCGAAAATTACCGCAACAGGCGGAATATTTGGAATAAGGCTGATGAGTCCAAGGCTAAACGATCTGAGTTGGATAATGAGAAGAATCGTCACCCCGATGAAAGCGAGAACTAGGGATATGACTTGGGAGTCAACAACTTGCGACGCCTGAGCGGCAAACACGGCTTGCTCTCCTGTAACGATCACCTTCTCGGGTCGCATAACGTTGTTGGCCGCGGTCTCAATCGCTTGAATTATTTCATTGATAGACTTTGTTGCCGTGTTCCTGATCCTCACAGAAATGTGGACCCTACTATAGTCAGGACTGACATAGCGACGGAGCAAGTCTTTGCCTTCTGCGTTGAAGGATATGACTGTAAACAACTGAGAGAGGAGTCGGGAATCTGTGAACAGCATCTCGGACGGTTTCTGTCCTTTAGAAATGGTCTCGTGGAAATTCTCTAAAAGCGATAGTGGTGAATCAACGCTAGCCACTTCGGGCGAGGCTGAAAGGGTTTTATCGAGTACGCTGATCTTTTTCCACGTCTCAGGTTTCTTGAATACCTGGTCCGGTCCTTCTATGACGAGCTCAAGTGAGCGGACAGGGATGAGATTATTTTCCACAAAACGTACATCGGAGATGACGGCGCTAGAATCTGTGAAAAGGTGAAGGATTTGTGTATCCGTGTGAATAAAAGGGATCCCTGCGATCATGCACAGTGTGAACGTGATACTCACTACCATACATAATTTATATCGATTGAAGACAACATTTTCCAGACTGCGGAATATTTTGGTTATCCAGTCGGCGGCCGCTTTTTCTTGGGCCTCTACCCGAACAGACTTGATGGCCATAAGAAAAGCCGGCGTCAGTATCATGGCCAGGATGTAGGCAATAAGCACACCGCATGTCATGACGAAACCGAGCTGCTGAACCATGGGAATGGAGCTTATCATGACAGTCGCGAAGGCAACAGCGGTAGTGAGCGTACACATGAGGCACGGCCGCCCTATCATTCTCAAGGCCAGCTTCACTGCCTCAGATTTGTGGGTTGTCGTTCCGAGATTCTGGTAATAGTGTGTGATGATATGGATGATGTTAGACACGCTTACCACGACGATGAGTCCGAATGACAGGCTCGTAGTGGAATTGAGAGGGATATTGACAGCGGACATGAGCCCTAGCACCCATTCAACGGCGACGCCTATGACGATGAGAATAATGAGAGCAAGTCGCAAGCTTTTGAATATGTACCAGCAAATACCTCCAATGACGATGGTACAGAGTATCCCATAGACCACAGCAGTTCTTACGGTAAGTCTCTGAACCTCTTCCCGTATCACCGATGCCCCGGTCATGCTGAATTGTCCATTGGCCGGGAGCTGCGATGCCACTATTTCCTTGATACGGTTTTGAAGAGCGCCCAACGCCGGATGAAACCGCCAACCTGGTTTGAGCCTGATGAGTATTCCCACCGTTTTTTTGTCACGCGATAGGAGGTAATCCATCAGGGGAAGCGCCTTGGTAATGCGCGCAAGCGTTGCATCATCAGGCAACTGCCAACCATCAGGAGTCTTTAGTAATAAGGGATAGTTGCTAAAAATCCCCTTCCTCTCTTGAAAGAATTTGAGGTTGCTCAAGCTGATGACAGTCGCTATCTCATCAAGCTCTTTCAATTCATCGGTAATGGCAGACAAGTACTTCAGGACTGCGGGATCCGAGGCGCCTTCGCGAGTCTTGATGGCCACGATAATGAATTCATCGTCGCCAAAAACCCTCACAAAGTCGCGATATACTTTATAAGCGTCTGACGAGGTGACGTAAGCAGACTTCAGGGTCCGATCCAGTTCCACGCGCAGGGCCAGGGGGATCAACGCGACGCTGATCACTGCGACCGCGAGAACAAGAACGCGCCTATGATCTACCAGCTTTGCGGTGTGGTATTTTCTCGCTGGAGGCTCATCACCGGTATTCACAGGCATTTCCCACCCCTTTATGCAGCACACCGAACGAGTGTGATAAGTACATCGTTGGTGCAACCCATGAAAGCGCCGGGTGGCGTGTTTCTGCCAGAAGAGACAACGCGCTCACACCGTTAGAGCCTGACAGGGGCGATAGGGTACTGTTCACCACGTGATTCGCGTTTCTGGTGGGAATTTGATGTCTTCCCACACCTGTCCCCACATTTCCTTGAACCTTGGTCCAAGTCTTTCCACCAGTCTCCGCCAATGGGTCTTGCCCGCGTTCACATGCTCAATGATCTCGGCAATAAGTTCCCTCAACCGAGAAAGCTCTTCTTTGGGCAAGAAAGAGACTGCGCCATGATCGATAGATTTTTGGAGGCTTTCCGGGGTCATGGCGTGGGCAGTGAGCATCACTGCGGGCAGGCGTTTCGCTCTCGTAATGTCGAGCAGATCGAAGCCACGCACCCCCATGATGTCGAGAATTACAAGATCGTAAGACTCGGTCTCGAGAAGCCGTTTGGCTGCATCAAAGTCCTCCGCGGTAGTCACCTGACACAGTTCCAGTTCTTCTCGAATTACCTCGAGCACGTCTCTTTCGTCGTCAACAGCGAGAATGCGCTTGCCAATTAGAATAGTTGTGTCACCCATGGGCGCCTCCTGCATTACACTTACTTCACCAAGGATGGAAGGAACAAAGCTATTTCTGGATAGCCCATCAATAGTATTATAGTGATGATGTAGGCAGGTATAAAGTACAGGACGCCCTTGAAGATTGTTCCCATGGGTATATCTTTATTCATGCCTGCAACAACATACACGCTAATGCCCACGGGAGGCGTAATGGCCCCCATGGTGGTGACGACAGTGAGCGTACAGCCAAACCAAATCGGGTCATATCCCATATGCGTCACAAGAGGAAAGAAGATCGGGATTGAGACGAGTAAAAATCCCAGAGCGTCCATGACGCATCCGGCGATGCCATACACAATGAGTATTACCGACATGATGACCCATGGCGGAACAGCCAGGGAAGCGGCATACGCCGTTATCTGGAATGGAAGCCCGCTGACGGTGAGAAACCGCCCGAATATCACCGCGCCCGCCACGATGATGATGATCATGCAACTGATCTTTAAGGTATCGATAACGGAGGCTACAAATCCTTTCCACGTGAGCTTGCGCCTCAAAAGTCCCAGGACAACGGCAAAAAAGGCGCCCGCGGCTCCCGCTTCTGTTGGAGTATATGCCCCCGAGTAGAGTCCCCCCATGATCAAAGTGAACAATACGATCATCTCGAAGGCGCCGGGAATTGCCCGTATCTTATCGACCCATGACGTCTTTTCCCCCGACGGCCCCCACTCAGGCCGCGCCACGCACATGAGAAAAATAGTGACGCAGAAGAGAAAGGTCATAATGAGACCCGGGATGGTGCTGCCCCAAAACAGTTTTCCTATGGACTGCTCGGTGTAGATTCCATAGACCATCAGCACGACGCTCGGAGGGATGACTACGCCAAGGGTTGAGCCGCACGCAACCGAGGCCGTGCTCAATATCGGCTGATATCCATATTTTTTCATTTGGGGCAGGGCTACTGCCGTCATGGTTGCGGCGGTTGCGGTATTGGAACCGCAGATCGCGGCAAAACCTGCACAGGCCATGACAGTGGCCATGGCCAAGCCGCCTCGGATTCTCCCCATCCATGTATAGGCCGTTTTGTACAGAGATTCGTTGACCCCAGAATAAAAACAGATCTGCCCCATCAGAATGAACATGGGAATGACGGTGAGGCCATAATTTGCAAAGGTTTCCCAAATCTCCGTCCCAAGGGTTGAGAGAGCAGCTGTTGGGCTCAGGACGTACCACATCCCTCCCAAACCCACCAAGGCCATCGCAAAGCCGACGGGCATTTCTAAAAGAAACAGGAGAAGCATCAAGACAACGATTCCTAATAAACCTGTCATTTGTTCTTCTCCTGAGACGGCATTAGTACGGTAAGCAGGTCAACCAGCAAACAAAACGTGAGCAGACCACACGAGACGGATACCGCATACGTAAAGGGATAAAAAGGCATTCGAGTGGTTTCGGAAAGCTCGCCTGTTTGCATAAAGTTTGTCGCATGTTGGGCGACTTTCCATGTACCCAGGCCAAACAGGATTATGCTCAGAAAAAGACTGATCGCCGTGGTTGCCTTTCGAACGCTTGTCGGAAAGTGAGTACTGAGAATGTCTACAGCGATATGGCTTTTTTTCAATTGAGCATAACCCAAAGGTAAGGCCACCGTGGTAGCGCCGAGGTAAGAAACCAGTTCGTATGCCGGACTCAATGGCGTTCCCCACAGCCGCAAAAACATATTCACGCAGGCAATAGACGTCATGAGGACGAGCGACACGCCGCCTATGCCGGTAAAGATGTTGCTGAGTAGTTCACTCAGCCTCTTCAAACTCCCCATAAAAACCTCCTGATGAACGGTTACCAAACGCGTCTCCGTCGCCTATCAGACTGTATTGCGGTTTTTGTCTTTCCATCGACGCAGCAATCGGCGCCTCAACGCGTTCTGGCCGCCAACGATGTCCAAAAAAAGACGCGAAGCTCGCGCCAAATCGTTGCTAGATGAGACCCATTCCCTTGAGGACTGAGAGCATGACGGCCGCGGCCATGACCGATCCTATTTGGCCGCCTGTGTTAGCTCCCATAGCATGCATAAGCAGATAGTTCCGTTTGTCATATTTCTGCCCTTGAACTTGTACGACCCTAGCCGCCATGGGATAAGCAGAGATGCCAGCAGCGCCGATGAGCGGGTTGATTTTTCCGCCGGTTACGAAGCACATGATTTTGCCAAGAAAGATTCCTGCTATCGTATCAAAACAGATGGCAACGAATCCAAGGGCAAATACGGCCAAGGTGGTGGTCTGGAGGAACACATGACCGTTCATCGTGCCCCCGATGGCCAGACCGAGAAAGAGCGTTACAATGTTGGCTATCTCATTCTCCGAGGCGCCCGTCAACCGAGCCACTACGCCGCTTTCTTTCATGAAATTCCCCAGCATGATCGTGCCCATGAGCGCGAGGCCTTTAGGCGCAATCAACGCCGTGATGATCGTCACGACGATGGGGAAAAGTAAACGGGTTCTTGCTGAAACCGTTGACTGGCTTGGGATGGGCATGCGAACCACGCGTTCTCGTTGAGTGGTTAGAATGCGCATGATGGGGGGCTGAATAATGGGTACGAGGGACATGTAGGAATACGCCGCCACCGAAACCGGTCCGAGCAGTTGCGGCGCATACAGTGATGTCACATAGATGGCAGTTGGACCGTCGCAGGCGCCAATGATGCCGATACTCACCGCCTCTAATTTGCCGAAGCCTAAAGCTAGCGCCAGCAGCAGCGTAATAAAGATGCCGGCCTGGCCGGCCGCGCCAAAGAGAAGGATTTTGGGATTCTCCAATAACGGGGTGAAATCGGTCATTGCCCCGATGCCAATGAAGATCAAGAGGGGAAATATCTCTGTCGCGATGCCTATATCATAGAAGAATTTAAGCAGGCCATGTTCCTCCATGAGATCGCTGAGCGGCAGGTTCGTGAGTAAACATCCAAAACCTATCGGCACCAAAAGGAGTGGTTCGACCCCCTTCTTCACCGCGAGGTAGAGGAGGATCCCCCCTACGGCGATCATGACCATGTTGGGAAGCCCATCGGTCATGAGATATACGATGCCGTGCGTAAGCCCCACATATCCTTGGATGATGCTGTTCACCATGTTGCGACCTCTCTAAGAATTTTGTGGATTTGTTTCCCCTTCTGGGGGGAAGATTCTTTTCATGAGGTCGATAAAAATTACCAGGATACCCAGGGTCACAAAGGTGCCGCTGATACCTACGATCAGCACCGTGAGTCCGAATGTAAGTTTGTCCACGGTTATTCCTCTTCTTTCTGGAATTAAGATCGTCGGCTTTGGAGATAGCGCATAAACTGATAGTCGATACATAGCAAATTTTGGATGGTTTTCAAAGAATAATGGGTAATTTCTCTATTCCCCATTTTCTGCCTCCGTGCTTGCCTCGTCGCGTTTCCTCTTCTTCTCGATCACCCGCAAGAGGTAGATGCCGAGTTCATAAAATATGATGAGAGGGATCGCCATAAGAGTTTGGTTGATGACGTCCGGCGTAGGAGTGAGGATTGCCGCAATAATAAACGCCAGCACGATAAAATATCGCCGCCCCTTTTTTAGCAGACTGCTGTCCACGACGCCCAAAAGTCCAAGGACGACAATCACGATCGGGGTCTCGAAAACCACCCCAAAGGCTAGCATCAGAAGCATCACCAGCGAGACGTAATCTTTTATGGATATCATGGGCTTCAGTTCAGCCGTCTCGTAGCTGAGGAAGAACTGAAACGCGGCAGGGAACACGATGAAGTAGGCAAAAACCGCGCCGAGATAAAACAGAAGCGTCGAGACCACTATAAAAGGCACTGCCAACTTCTTTTCCTTTTCCAGCAGTCCCGGCCTCACAAAGAGCCAGACCTGATAAAGCACGTACGGGAGGGCCAAGAAAATGCCCGTGATAAACGCGACCTTGAGATAGACGAAAAAGGGATCAGGCAGACTGGTGAAAACCAGTGAGGAATTTTTGGGGAGCAGTTTCGTAATAGGCGCAGCAAAGATACTGAAAACGCGCTCCCCAAACGCTACGCACACCCCAAAACCGATGCCAATCGCGATCGCCGCCCTGATCAACCTCGACCGCAACTCTTCGAGGTGTTCCAGGAAGGACATCCTTCCCTCTTCAATGACTTGTTCTTCTTCTGCCAATGCCTTATCCTCTGTCTCTCATCATCCGGAGAACCATCTGAACTCCATCTTACGCAGACACATTATGGGGGCGCCGCCTGAATCGAGGCCCCTCGCCTCCCACCGCATTCCTTGTTTGTCCATGCGTCGCATCCGGCCTTCTATGGTGATGACTTCTCCCTCTTTGCATTGCCGCGCGAACACAATTTCCCCGATACGATGTGGAATCATGACTCTCTTGTCTTTCTCGTCTCTCATTCCCACGTACAGCATGGCTGCCTGCATCAACGCCTCAAGCAGATAGGGCGAGTACTGATATGCGCTCTTGCGTGGGGGAGCAAAGTCATCGTGAGCAGGGTACACGATTTGTCCTTTTGCACAATCAGGCCCTGATCCCTGCATCTCTCGGATAATGCGGTAGCGGCCCTTGAGGTCTGAGCGTTCGTCATACAGCTTCATCACCTCTTCGTTAAACATGGGCCGCGTCTCGATCTCATGGTCGGGTACGGGAAATCCAAGCAAATCCATATCCAGCGGAGCGTCCAAGGCGCTCAGAACGATGTGCGCCTTGTAATTGACAACAAAGTCGTTCATTTTCTCACCTTTTGGGGAAATGGATCGAGCGGCCAAGACGACCTCGCACACGACCTCGCCCTGATCAGATGAGACCCGTCTGCATCTTATTTCCGTTTCCCGCTCCAAATGAGGAGCGCATTCCAGGATGTCGAGAAATTGGGCGTCTCGGACTGCCTGAACCTTCAAGTAAGGATACAGCGCGCGGGCAACCTCGAGAAATGTCTCGACTGCCATAATTGCTGATACCAGCGGGTGCTTCAGAAATTTGAAGGGCTTATGGTCGGCTATCCATGGGTCGGTCCCATGAGAGAATGTCCGCGACGCAATGAGTACGCCTTCCTGAAACTCGACGCGTCGGACGTCATCGATCATAGGGAACCGGGCCTTTTCTACAGCCATCCCCTCGACGACGAGCTCTTCGGCAGGCACCGGCGGCTCGGACATGTCCAGCCTTGACGATTCGAGTTGCGGCAAAGACCGCATGAACAGCACCCACGGTTTTTCTTGGGGCGCGTATATGACCTCTCTGATGAACAGCTCCGCAAGTTCGTCCACATGAACATAGCTGGCGCCCATGCGTTTCATGAGCGCTTTGATGTCATCATTCTCGGCCATGCCCGCCCCCTGAATGGGAGGCAGGTGCAAAGATTTAAATCGTACATGGCGATCTTGAGATTGGAGTTCTGATGCAAGCGTTGACATCATGCGGTTTGCCGTGGAGTAGTTTGCCTGGCCAGGGTTACCCTGGATAGCAGCGGCTGACGAAAGGCATACGAAAAGTCGCAAACCTTTGCCGTGAAAAGCCTGGTACAAGTTCCACGCGCCTCGGAATTTCACATCCGTCACGGCGAGGAAATCCTCCCACGACATCTGTTTGACGAAATTATCTCTCAACACGCCCGCGCCGTGGATAACGCCGTCTATCTTTTCATAGCGCCGCAGAATTTCCGCGCAAATCTGCGCGGTTTGGGCCTTGTCGGCCACATCGCAGCGATAGTACGAGGTTTCGACTTTCCGAGCTCTTAATTTTTCCACGTTTGCCACAATTTCGAGCGCTTTGACCACGGCGGCTCTTTCCACAACGAGACCTTGCTCCGAAACGCCTGGCATCCTTTTTCTGATTTCCTCGTCGATCCTCGTGGGTGACGGGAAACCTTGGCTCAAGAGGCCCTTGTAATTGACGTCAGGATTGATGCGGGTGGTCCCCAAGAAAACCAGCTTGCAGCCGAAATCAGCCAGTTTTTCTGCCAAATGATACGTAATGCCCCTGGCGCCCCCGGAAAGCACAATCACGTCGTCTGGGGTGAGACCAAACGCCGCGTCCTCGGGAATCCTCAGGTTCTCGACAACTCCCCCAGTGGTGAAAAGCGCTCCTTGGCGATAGAAGGTCTCCACTACCTTCTGTCCTCTGTTGAAGGCGTCTCTTAAGACTTGCGACAAATCCCTCCCGCGTTCGATTCCCACCACTCGGAATTGTACGGAAGAGAACTCGTGGCCAAGACTCAAGAACATGCCCGCCACGCCTTGCGCCATGATTGCTGTCGCCGGCGCTTCCGGTTCCTGCTCGTATGCACAACAGGCGCATTTTCTTGCCGACGAATTCAGAAACGACTTTGACGCGGTGAAAAGGAGCGAGAGCAAAGGAGAAGCGGTTCCGAGGTTTTCGCCGCAAGCCTTGGCCAAACCACTGAGTGAAACTACCATACCCGCTAAATGATCTATTGAGGACAGCGTCGCGTGGAGCTTCTCGTGAAGAGGAGCCCACGACGTCGGCGTCTCGTCGCTGACGGGAAGGGAAGAGCCTAGTGAAAGATCAATGATGACAGGCTTCACATGATATTGGTCTTGCAAAACTGCCGCGATCCCAGACGCAAGCCGATCCGATTTATCCAGGGTAAGCACTGCCACTGCGTCGTCTTGCGCAAAAGAAACCTCTTCGCTGGATGGCTGCGCCTCGATCTCGGTTTGTACGAATACAACCCTACGCAAGGGTTCAAGTTCTACTGGCGCTTCAATCTCCTCCTCGGGGATGACCTCTGCCGGCTGCGCCGCCGCGGGTTGGACTCCCGCACCCGTGGTCCATTTTGGATCCACCAGCTCTCTGAGCTTCTCGACAATGTCTGCAATGGTGCGGACTTCCATGAAGTCTTCGAGATGGATTTTGATTCCGAACTTGTTCTCCATGCTGTCCATGATCACTGGCAGACGACTGGACCGTATGGAGAGGTCCTCCCTCAGATCCATGCTTGGCTCGATCTCTGATCGTTCGTAGCCCGTGGCCTCCATGATGAGCCCTATCACGGCCTCTGTAAGGTCATCCGCCCGCGGTTCGTCCTTCGCTTCAGCCGCAGGCGCAGATTTTTCGGCTGAAGGAGCGGTGGATTCACGCAAGCCAGCAGAAGGCGGCGCGGGCAGTGGCTTGAGAGGCTGGCCGCTGGCGAGGATGGGAAACATGGCCGCCAATGCCTGTTCAAGGTCGGCCTCGGCGAAATTTGGATCATAGTCTCGCCGAATAGCGTACAGAAGCGAAGGCTTGAAAAATTTCTGGAATCCCTCCTGCACAAAAGATTCAATGACGGAAAAGATCGAAGGCGAGACCGAGGCAGGCAGCGTTGCGTGCGGGGCTCTGACAGGCGCAACGCCAATGGGCTTTGCAGAGGCCCTTGGCGCCGCGCGATGAGGCTCGCCCGGAAATGGCGCGAAATCTCCCTCAAAGGGGAGGAGACCCCTGACGTAAATCTGAGCCATTGCTCCACGGAACACGGAAACTTCGGAAGACGGCTGACACGTATAGATGCAATCGGCTTCCGGCAGCGTATCGAGCACCAGATTGGTCAGGATATCCCGTGGACCAACTTCTATAAAAGTTCTCACGCCGAAATCGTTCCATAGGCTCGTTGCATTCTGCATCCAGTGAACCGGCGATTCGAGGTGAGCCATTATTATGGCGCGTATCTCGTTGGCGTCTGAGGGAAAGGGCTTCATGGTCGTGTTGGACACCACTGGAATTTGCGGAGGATGAAACTGTATGCCCGAAACGAATGCGTCGAGTTCGTCGTGGATGCACCTCATGATTGGCGAGTGAAATGCCATGCTCACTCTGAGCAATGTGCGGCGATAGCCTTGGGCTTTCAGCTCTTCTCCCAGTTGCTTGACGGCCTCGGTATTCCCGCCGATGACCACCTGATGCGGCGAATTTATGTTGGTAATATAGATATTTTCCCGTTGCGCTATGATCTCTTCGAGATATTCGAGAGGCGCATCGCAAGCCATCATGACGCCTGGATCGATGTTCATCTCGCAGGCCTTATCCATACAGATGGCCCTCTTGTTCACGATCCGAAAGCCGTCTTCATATGAATATACCCCTGCGACGCACAGCGCAGTCAGCTCGCCCAGACTGTGCCCGGCCAAAGCAACAGGATGGACGCCCAACGCCATGAGATACTTCACCAGGGACAGCTCCATCGTAAAAAGGGCAGGCTGCTGCCAACGCGTCTTCTGGAGGTCTTCTTCTGTGTCGTAAAACATGAGATTCAGAATGTCGAAATCTGCTGCCGACGCGATCTTGTCCATCCATTCCCTGACCAATGGGAATGTTTCATAGAGCTCGAGCCCCATTCCCGCGTAATGGGAGCCCTGTCCTGGGAAGATGAAGGCCAACGGTTTTGGCGTCGCGTCTGCGGGACCGAGATAGACGCCTTGCTTCGCCAAAGCTCGCTGATCCTTGTCAGAGAGTGGGAGAGACTGTTTCAGCGGCTCGAGGCCTGAGATAATCGCGTGCGCATCCTGCGGAGTGTCCGCCAAGACGGCGAGCCGATGCTTCTGGCCTCGGATTTCAGTGGTAAAGAACTGCACGCCAGACGGCAAAGGCGCATCCAGCTTTCTCTTTGCCGCGGCTGTTTGACGGCTTGGAACGTCTGGGATCACGTAGCCGCGGTCATCCCATGCCTCTTCGATCTGTACCACATAATTGGAGCCCCCGAAGCCAAACGCGTTCACCTGGAATCGTCTTGGTTTGCCGTTTCGGGGCGCCCATTCTGCGGGCTCTGTGAGGATAGTCATTCCAGAGCCTTCGAGGAGCATAGCCGGGTCCGGATTCCGGTAATTAAGGGTAGGTGGATATGCGCCGGCCTTCAAGGCCATAACGCCTCTAATCAGGCTGTTTACCCCTGAAGCCCCGAGGGTGTGGCCAATTTGGGATTTGAATGAAGTCAGGACGACGGGAGCGTCTGGGCCAAAGAAATTCCTCAGCGCCAATACCTCTTCGCCATCGCCCTGCATAGTGCTTGTGGCATGACATTCAACGAGATCGACGCCTTCGGGACCGTAGGGGGCGTCATCGAACGAGGCTCTAATGGCTATTTCCTGGGTGATTCGAGAAGACTCCACCATGCCCAAATGGTTGTTGCTTGCCCCCATAGCAGTGATATAGGCATGGATGCGCGCGCCCCGTTGGCGAGCGACTGATTCCCGTTCAATAACGATCATGCCGCCACCCTCGCCCAGCACCATTCCGTCGCGTGCGGCGTCAAAGGGGCGGCTGTATTCTGCCGGCGGTCGTTCAACGCCGGAGAGACCTGCCAGGGCTCCAAGCGCAGAAAATTCAAGGAAATGCATGGGAGTGAGCGGCTCTTCTGCCCCTCCTATAACCGCGGCGTCGATAACGCCGTTTCGAATCATTTCATAGGCGCTGAAGAGCGCGACCAGCGCGGTGGCGCACGCGGCGGATACTGCAAAGCTTGGTCCCATGAAGCCGTACTTGTTGCAAATGAAACCGCCGGCGGTGCAGTTGAGCCTCCCGAGCAAGGTCGTGTCATCCACGGCCAAGCGACCATCACGTATCGCCTCTTCGATCGTGTGAGCCGTGTCGTCAGACACCGTAATGACGTTTCTGATGGAATCTACTATACGGCTTGCAGCGCTTCGCACGATCATGTCTTCCAACGTCGCTGCCGCCTCCCCGGAATTTTGAGATATCAACACGGCGATGCGTTCCCGAGGTATGTCGGCTTCCAAGATGCCCGAGTCTTGAATAGCCTGCTGGGCAAGCCACATCGTAATCCTGGTGGAGGCGGTCATGGTGCGAAAATCCTGAGGTGGGATTCCGAGCTCTTTCCTATCTACCTCGATGTTTTGGAATGCCCCTACCTTGCAATAGGTCTTTTCAGGAGCCCTGGGCCTCGGGTCAAAAAACTTCTCGTGGGGCCACTTTGAAGCGGGCACCTCAATGATGCCGCTCTTGAGCGCCATACTTGCCGCCCACACCTCTTGGGGGCTGTTCCCAAGTGAATTCACGATGCTCATGCCAGTAATGGCTATGCGCTCCTTGTCTCCGGAGACCCGGCAAGGCGCCACTCGCGGTGGGGGAGCGGACTCGGAAAAATAGACGGGTTCTTTGTCTTTGATGGGTTCGACGAGGGGGCCCGTGTAGGGAAGGCCTTCTGGAAGCGCGCCTTCAGCAAGCTCTTCATGAAGTTCCTTGCATGTACGTATTTTTGACAGAACGCCTGCGCACGCGCCGCTCATGAATTGCCCTTCTCTCTTGCACGTCTCTTCATCCAGAACCGCGCCCGTGGCTCTATCCATGCATCGCGCCGCCACGAACAGACTGCCTGCGCTCGCTTCTTCAATGAGTCGTCGAAATGTCTGTTCATCTGTCGCGCCAGCGGCGAAGCCCCTTTCGAGGTCGCAAACGTGCTCTATCTTCGGAGTCTTAAGCGACCTGACGCGCAGGCCAGTCGCCTCGCCCGTGATTACCGTAGCCCCGGGTTCCGACTCGAGGATCATTTGCTGATAGAGCTTGGACAGAGCCCCCGTCTCGACGATATCGCTTGTCGTGAGGTAAAGCGTTCCTATTTGAATGGCGTCGGCCCCCAGCATAGCCGCGACAAAGGCCGATTCTCTGCTGCTGATCCCCCCCGCTAAAATCACGAACCGGCCTTCAAAAAGCCCGGGTTCCTTCTCTTTCTTTTCCATGACAATCTGCGCGAGCGTAAACGTCGAATGTTCTCCGACGTGCCCGCCTGCTTCGTTGCCTTCACATATCACGAAACGGATTCCAGAGGAGAAGGCCAATTCGAGAAGTTGCAGATTGGGCGCGATATATATGACCTCTATTCCTGCGTCGAAAAGCTGTTTGGCGTGCGAGGGCTCGCCTGCGGCGATGACGGCAAAGCGAGGTTTTATCTGGCATATCCATTCAAGTTGCTCATCCCGAAACGGATTTTCCTGCAGCGTGATAACGTTCACCGCAAAGGGCTTGTCTGCCAACAAGGTTTTGAGGCCGCCGAGTTTTTCGTTCAACACAGAAGCGGGCATAAGACCCAGCGCAATGGTCGGCAAGGCCCCGGCTTCTGCCACCCGAAGGGCGAAGTCAGGTACGTCAGTGATCCATGACATGGCCCCTTGGACGATGGCGTAGCGCGTCCCCATCTGGGCAAGGATCGGCCCTTCCACGAAGGCGCGTTCTCTCTCTTTTGCTTTGGCTAGACCTTCATCGATGTCCCTGATGAACTTCGCCACTGCGTCTTCAGTATCGGCGCCATATTTCTCCACAAATGACTGCGCAAAGCACGCCTCGATCCCCAGAGGAATCAATTCCTCTCGTGAAAAATGGCTCGCCAAAGGCAAAATGGCTTCTTCACTGACCTTTGCCGCAAACACTCGCCGCTGTTCGTCGGTGATGTCATCCTGACACAGCGATCCGGTGTACTCCCTCAGTTTTTTGACGGCAACAGAGTTCCCCTTGTTAAAGACCCGGCACGGAGCCCCCAGATTCAATCCGATGAGCTCTGTGTGCTCAGGCCTCAGCTTGGCAATCTTATCCCTCATCTCAGGATCGAGATTTATTAAATCTGTAAGCCAGTGGAGGCTCTCGAATACGATCCCGCGGACGCCCACGGAGAGCAAAGCCGCGGCCGCTCTGGCTGAGCCTATGCCTCCCCACACGCTTATGGTGGGGTGAGCGGATGAATCTGCCGCCATTTTCTTTACAGCGGCGAGCAAGGGCAGCAGATTTTCCGTGCTGACGAAACCCGACGCCTCAGAGCCTTTCAGGGCAAGATGATGGAGCATCGGGTAGTGAGCGAGCAATTCCTTGATAAGAATTAAATGTCCCGTGACGATATGGCAGACATATTCTGGGGCAAGAGCCGCAGCAGATTCCAAAACCTCCGCAGGAGACGCTTTATCAAGATACGGGTTAAGCTCGACCCAGACGCCCTTGGCCCCTGTTTCGCCGAGGAAGTCTCTCAATCCATCGGAAAGGAGTTGAGACGACGACAACTTCACGTCCGCGACATCGCCGTCGATGTCAGCGCGGATAAGCGCCGCAGCAGCCTTATCCAAATCTTCCAGCGTCAAATCGCATATTATCCTCGAATATGTCCTCCTACACATATCGATTACCGAGGACTTCATATCTCGAAGCGGCCATACAAAGGCTACTGAGGGTTTGTCAATTCCCATAGACATATCGATCTCCTACAGAACGTGGCTGAAAAATAGCCTCTTAATATACCACAAGTGAGCATCAATGGTAGGCCATAATGTGCGGGAGCATTGCGCCGTGCTCGCAAGTTGCCGCGATAAAAGCGATTTTTCACGAGCGCGCGAGCCGCCAGCTCCTTGACCTGCGGCAAAATCGAGGCCAAGTTCTGGCATATCACAATCTTAGTGCGAGGCAAAGCGTCGCTGCGTTAGCGGCATTTCGGCCTTTAGTTGCCAATCGGCGTCAGGGTTGTGTAAACTCGCCGCTGAGAGAGGACGGCCTGAGTACAAACCTCTCCCGTATCAACAGAGGCTTTGCTCGAACCAGAGCAACGAGGAGCAGCAGTCAATGAGTACAGTGGCTATCGCGCAAGTGGAACATCCCAACGATATAAAGGAATTTATCGAGTTACCGTGGAAAATCTATCAGAATTATCCCAACTGGGTTCCTCCCTTGAAAAAATACATGCGACGACTCTTGGACGAGCAATCTCATCCTTATTGGGAATTCGCGTCTCGAAAACTCTTCCTTGCGCGACGCAACGGCCAGACAGTAGGGCGTATTGCAGCCATCGTGGATACGAGGTTCAACAGATACCAGAAGACCGGCGCTGGCATCTGGGGTTTTTTCGAGTGTGAAAACGATCCAGAGGCGGCGCAAGCCCTCTTTTCCGCTGCTGGCGATTGGGCCGCGTCCCAAGGAATGACCTACTTGTTAGGACCCTTTTGTCCTTCTACAAATTACGAGATCGGCATGCTCATCGAAGGCTTTGAACATCTTGCGACGTTCATGATGCCGTTCAATCCACCCTACTACGTAGAGCTGGCTGAAACATGCCATCTCATGAAGGAGAAAGACCTTTTGTCATTCATCGTGGATCGTTCTTGGGAATACCCCCAATGGATGCTGAATATAGCCGAGAAACTCAACAACGACGCGCGATTCTCGGTAAGGACTCCGTCCCGTAGCACGGACAGGGTGGAAGACGTCGTCGCACTTATCCGGAAGATATACGACGAGTGCTGGGCTGACAACTGGGGCTTCGTCCCGGCGACCGAAGGTGAAGTCCAAGAATTGGCCAAAGAGCTCGAGAGATTCGCAGACGAGGACCTCATCTTTTTTATTTATTTCAACGAGGAACCCATAGGAGCCGCTCTCATGGTCCCAGACGTCAATCCATTGCTTAAACGGCTCAACGGCAAAATAGGGATTCTCGGTCCCTTGAAGTACCTCCTCTTCAAAAAGGAAATCCGCGGCGTCCGTGGTCTCCTACTAGGGATCAAACGGGAATATCAAGATATGGGGGTGCCTTTTTTTCTTCTCTATCATGCCTTGGACCGGACGAAAAACAAGCAACAATACCAATACCTCGAACTCGGGTGGAACCTCGAAGACAATCACGACATCAATCAACTGGAGATGGATGGCGGCGCCAAGCTCTTCAAGAAGTATCGCATCTATAGAAAGAATTTGATGGACAGGTGGTGAGTCTTGTTCTTCTGTTCCGTCGGAGAACGCGCCATTCCTAGCGGTTCTCGAAACGTTTATCGGAATGAAGTTC
>Ga0123519_10006576_pt1 | contig 18199 bp, 18 predicted proteins | sample YelNatPaOPRAMG02_FD_87396 | JGI IMG/M metagenome (GOLD analysis project Ga0123519, IMG submission 87396) | Hot spring microbial communities from Yellowstone National Park - Yellowstone National Park OP-RAMG-02 (version 2) | ecosystem: Environmental > Aquatic > Thermal springs > Hot (42-90C) ... | reverse complement strand
GCATGATCAGCGCTGACACCATCGAGCAGCTGGAGGAGCAGAAGCTGAAGTACATCCTGGGGGCGCGCCTCCGGCGGCACAAAGAGGTGCGGGACCTGGTGCTGGACTGCCCCGGCCGCTACCAGAAGGTGGCGGACCACCTCGGGTTCAAGGAGGTGTGGGTGCAGGGCCGGCGTCACGGGATCTGCCACCATGCCGTCGAGGCCGCCCAGGACGCGGCGGACCGGGAGGCGCTGCTGGCGGCCCTTATGGATAAGCTGCGCCAGGGCACCATGGGCCTGGTGGGCCACCGCGGTTTTCGGCTGTTCCTGAAGGTGGAGCGGGGCGTAGTGAGCATCGACCAGGCCGCGGTCAAGGACGAGGCCCGCTTTGACGGCAAATACGTCCTGCGCACTAACACGGAGTTCCCGGCGGCGTAGGCGGTGCAGTACAAACGCCTGCTGCTGGTGGAGCAGTTTTTCCGGGTCGCCCAGTCGCTCCTTGACACCCGGCCCATCTTTCACCAGTGGGATGCCACCATACGGGGCCACGTCTTCTGCTCGTTTCTGGCCCTGGTGCTCTTGGATGAGCTCAAGCGGCGCCTGGCCCAACGGGGGGTGGAGGCGGAATGGGCCGACATTCGCCGGAATCTCCTGGCCCTGGAGGAAGTGGAGGTCCGGGACGGCGAGCACTGGTATCTCCTGCGCACTGCGCTTCAGGGGACGGCCGGCAAAGTCTGCCAGGCTGTGGCGGTCGCCCTTCCCTCCCCGGTGCGGCCCCTTGAAAATGTTGTGCGGACAGACACCTGCGCCCTCACAACTATCTGATTTTACGTTATTGACTGTAGAATTCGGGTAAGAAAGGAGGTGATAGCGCGCTTCTGGAAGCCGGAGTCCTGGGAGGGGTCAGTCCCTTGGGTTTTTCTGGGCACCTGCTCCAGGTTGCCTGCCAAGGCCAAGGAGTTCATTACCAGGCATCCGCTGTTGACCGATGCCGTCGCCACCTGGTCCACTTTCAAGATCCTGGGTAGCACCCTCACCGCCCTCACGGCCGCAGGAATCATGAGTGTAGGCATCTCCGGTGTTCTTTTCCTGCCGGCGTTAAGTGGCAAGATCCGGCGGTGGAGGGCAGAAAAACATTAACCCTTAGCCGCAGGGGCGAGGTTATCCCCGCCCCTGATTTCCTGGTTTATGGATATGAGGATAGATTACTTCGACGCTATTCGCCCGGTCCTTGCCTTCGTCTGGCAGGATGGCCAGCGGCCGGAACCGTCCTTCCTGGACCAGGATGCGGGGGCGGTCCTGAAGGGCGGCATCAATGCTGGATTACGGGAGAAAGGGCTGGATGCAGCCGACATTGTCGGGCTGCAGTTTATGGACCAATTCGAAACTGTCTTATGCCGCGTATGGTATCGAAAAAGTTCAACCTGAAGCCGGTCGACCCCAAAGACTCCTGCTCCGTATGCCAGCGGCTGGATATTATTAAGCGTACCGACTTTCAGGTGCTTATGTCTCGGAATAGTAATATAGTGTTCTTTTTCCCCTTTCTTTGAGACTCGCAGATGACTGCCGGTCTGCCTGATTATCTGATACCCGATTTTTCCACTAACCGGGCCAGCTCCCACCACTCAGGTCTCTGGGAATCTTCATACCGCAAGAAGCTCGTCTTTCACCCAGTGAAGACGAATCATCCTGGGTCGGTCGGCCTCCTCAAAGTGACACGCCACCGCGTCCCTGGTTGCCTCCCGAATTTCCTCTACGGTCTCCCCTTGGGTAAAGATGGCATGTCCCAAGGCCTTGGTGTCGTAGCCGCCTTCGGGGGATTTCTCCACCACAAAGATGATTTCTGTGGTCATATTGGGGTTATCCTAACAATTGAAAGAATCCTGCGTGGCTTGCGGCGCTCTCTTAGCGCTGTGGACCGCATACAGCTTCGCGAGTGACTTCAATAAGCCATGGCAATTCCCAGGAACAATTGCCGTTGCCCTTGCTCCGCCCCATGATCAATCCCGGGCCCGCCTGACCGTGCAGACAGCAAAGATAAAACTCACTGCGCCCAAGGTGGCCAGGAGGAGATACGACAGCCCGGACAGCTCCAGACGGAGGGCGGCGGCTCGCATGGCCTGGGCCGCGTGGGTCAGGGGGAGTAGGTATAAGACTTTTTGGGCCCACCAGGGTAGGCGATCCACCGGGAAAAAAGTCCCGCCCAGAAAGGCCATGGGGGTGATGATGAGGCTGTTGAGAAGGGCTTGGTCGGCGTGGGATTCTACGACCATGGCTAGAGCCACCGCCAGGGCCGCAAAGACAAAGCTGTTGAGGAGCAGCACCGCCCAAAAATAGGGGTTGTAGGACAACACCAAGCCGAAGAGGGCCCCCAGAAGGATGATGACGCTTGCGGCCAAGAGGGCCCGGGTCAATCCGGCCAGGGTTTCACCCAAGACGAAACTGGCGCTACTCACCGGCGCTGACTGAATCTCTTCGAAGATGTGCCAATAGAAACGAGCGATGTTGATTTCACTGCCGATGGCAAAGGCCTGGGTCATGCTGGCCATGGCTATTAACCCCGGCAAGAGAAATTCCAGATAGGTATGGCCCTGGACGCTGAGGCTCTGGCCCATGGCATAGCCGAAGGCGATGAGGTAGAGGAGGGGGGAGACGGCCCAAGCCAGGAGGAGCCGGGAGAGGCGCCGGCGCAGGATGAATAATTCCCGGAGATAGACAGCTAGCCAGCCAGGCATCAGCTTACCTTCCTGCCGGTGAGGGCCAGAAAGGCGTCCTCCAGGTTGACCCGCCGTAAGGTAAAACTGGCGGTAGTGCTAGCGGCAAACTGCTGAGCCTCTTCCCGGCTCCGAAAATAATGGGTTTTCAGATTGTCGTGGGTAAATTGGTCTACTGCCCATTGGCCCAGATTAGCCATGAGTTTGGCCGGCGTATCCAGAGCCACGATCCGGCCCTGGTCCAGGAAGGCCACTCGCTCGGCCAGAAACTCCGCCTCTTCAATGTAATGGGTGGTGAGAAAGATGGTAACGCCCTCCTGTTGGATCTTTTTGATCAGGGCCCAGATGCGCCGGCGGATGTTAGCGTCCAGGCCGACGCTGGGCTCATCCAGAAAGAGGATCTGCGGTTCATGCAAAAGGGCCCGGGCGATCATTAGCCGCCGCTTCATGCCCCCTGAGAGGTGCTTGACGAAGGCCCGCCGCTTATCGGTCAACTCCACATACTCCAGGAGGTGCTCCATGCGCGTGCGCACGGTCCGATAGGGCAGGCGATGCAACATGCCGTGAATCAGGAGGTTCTCCGTGACGGTCAGTTCGCTGTCCAGGTTGAGGTGCTGGGGCACCAAACCGAACTGCTTCTTGGCGGCCAAGGGCTCGGTGGCAATGTCGTGGCCATTGAGCCAGGCCCTACCCGCCGTGGCACGGGTCAGCCCCGCCAGGATGCGGATGGTGGTAGTCTTGCCGGCGCCGTTGGGGCCTAGATAGGCAAACAATTCCCCCGGACGGACCCATAAGTCGATGCCTCTCAGGGCTTGGATCCCTTTGTAGGCCTTGACCAAACCCTGCAAATGGATCATGCGGTGCCTTGTACCTGCTGGCGGCGGCTGCGGACATCCACCACAATGTCCTGCAAAGGTTGGCGTCGCACCCGGTGCGGCAGGGCTAACTCGGCAGCGGTATCAATGTCCTCCTTTGTAACAGCAAGGCGGCCGGCGAAGGCGGCCAGGGTCTTGGCGGCCTTAAGAATGACGATATCCCCCCGGTGGCCATCGACGCCCACATCCAGGCAATAGGAGGCGATCTCGTAAAGGAGGGGCTGGCCAATGGTAACCCGTGGGTAGAACTGGCGGGCCGTCTCAATCTGGGCCACTAACTGCCGGGAGGCCTCCTCCCATTGCTGGCAGAAGGCCTCCGGGTTTTCGTCATAGGCTAGGCGGCGCTCCATGATGGTCACACGAAGAGCGGGGTCGGTGATCCCCGCAATATGGACGCAGAGGCCGAAGCGATCCAACAACTGTGGCCGCAGCTCTCCCTCCTCTGGGTTCATGGTGCCCACCAGAGTGAAGCGGGCCGGATGAGAGAAGCTTACCCCCTCCCGTTCGATGGTATTCACCCCCATGCCGGCCGAATCCAAGAGCACATCCACGACATGGTCATCCAGGAGGTTGACCTCATCCACATAAAGGATGCCCCGATGGGCTGCAGCCAGCAGCCCTGGTTCGATCTGTTTTTCCCCTTTTTTCAGGGCGTGCTCCAGATCCATGGTACCCACCACCCGGTCTTCGGTGGCGCCCACCGGCAACTCCACCACCCAAATCTTCCGAGTCACTGTCGGAATGGGTTCGTGGTTAAGCACCCGCCGGCTGCACTCGATCTGCGGGCAGCCCCGACAGACCTCCAGGTCTTCACCGGGGTAAAGCTGAAAGGGACAATCCTGCACCACTTCGATGGCCGGCAGGATATCCGCCAGGGCCCGGACTGCCGTGGACTTGGCCGTGCCCTTTTCTCCTCGGATGAGCACCCCGGAAAGGGTGGGATTAATAACATTGAGGATTAGGGCCAGTTTCATTTTCTCCTGGCCAACGATGGCCACGAAGGGAAAAACAGGGCGTTTCATCATGAGAGATTTTCCTTGGCTATATTAACAAGAGTGTCAGCGTTCAGGTCTTCGATCTTAAAATACTCGGCTCCCAGGGCCTGGGCCAGCTCCCGGGCTAGGCCGAAGTGGACTAATCCCTGGGACTCGGTATCCACTACAATATAGCGGACCCGCTCCTCCTGGGCCAGCTGGCGGGCCAGGGCCAGGGCCTCGGGCACAGGCTTCTGGCCCCCTTGGGCGACATTAGCCTTGCCGTCAGTAATGAGGATAACCATAGGACGGCCCGTAGGGTCTCGGAGCAGGTAGTTGCGGATGAGTTCATAGCTTTTGGCCAACCCTGCGGCCAGGGGCGTGCGGCCGCCAACCGGCATTTCTTTGAGGAGCTGGGCTGCCACCTCGATGGAAGAAGTAGGGGGCAGATTGACTACGGCTTCCTGTTTGCGGAATGAGACCATAGCGATGCGGTCCCGCTTCTGATAGGCGTCCAGCAGCAGGGACATGATGGCCCCTTTGGAGGCGGCCATGCGCCCCCGGGCTCCCATGGAACCGCTGGCATCCACCAGGAAGACCAGGAAGTTGCCGATGCGCTTTTCCCGGATCTTTTCCCTCAGGTCTTCGGGCTTGAGGATAACGGCCAGATTATCGCTCTTCTGGCGACGGAGCTGGTGTGGCGCCGCGGCCCGCAGGGTGGCGTCCAGGGCTAAGTCGTGGTTTTTGATCACCATGGTGCTTTTTACATAACGGCCTTGTTTCTGGGCGATGCGGGTCCGGGAACGCCGGCCTGATCCCCGGCGCCGAATGCGATCCCGCGGGGAGACAAATTTGCGTACCTTGAAGGTCTCGCCGATGGCAAAGATCTGCTCCAAGGTGTCACGACGATCCCGCGGTTCTGCTGGCGGCGCCAGTTCCGGCGGTTCTTGCTCCTCTGAAGCCGTGGCCGCGGCCTGTTCCGGTGCGCCATCCTGGGGCGGCAGCGGTTCAAGGTGAGATTGCTCCTGGTTCTGATCCGACGGGGGCTCAGGTGGTTCCGCGTGTTGCTGGTTGTATGCCGGTGGGGGCTGAGGGGGCAGTGGGGCCGTTTGCCGTTTCCGGTGTACCAAGGCTAGCCAGGCTACCTCCCGGATATGGTCTTCCGTCACCTCCCGGTGCTTCTGCAGGGCGGCCAAGGTCCGGGCCGCTTGTTCAATGATCAGGTCGGCCCGGTGGCCGGCCACCTGGTGTTCCAGACAGATTTCACTGATCAGAGGCCGCAGATGCGGAGGAAAAACCACCTCGGAAAGCCAGAGCCGGGCACCTAGCAACTGTTGGGCGATCTTGTCATTTTCTGCCTGCCAGCGGTTGAGGAAACCTAAAGGGTCGGCGTCGAACTCCTCCCGCCGCTGCATGAGCAGGAGGCGCTGCCGCAATTCGGTTTCCGCCTTGACCTCCACACAAAAACCGAAACGGTCCAGTAATTGCGATCGGAGTTCGCCCTCTTCGGGATTCATGGTGCCAACCAGGATGAAGCGGGCTGGATGGCCGAAGGAGATGCCCTCCCGCTCCACCAGATTCCAACCTGAGGCTGCGGCGTCCAAAATGATGTCTACCAGATGATCATCCAGGAGATTAACTTCATCCACATAAAGGATACCCCGATGGGCCGCCGCCAACAGGCCGGGCTGAAAGACCCGCTGGCCGCTTTTAAGGGCAGCGTTAAAATCAATCCCGCCAGTAACCCGATCTTCTGTGGCGTTCAAAGGCAGATCGACCACTCGGATGGGACGGCGCACCAGCCGGTGGCGGCCAACGGTCTCCCGACAGTACGGGCAATACTCCTCCGGCCGGTCCGGATCGCAGGAGTAGGCACAGCCGTCGATCACAGTAATGGGAGGCAGCAGGGCCGCTAGAGCCCGGACTGCCGTGGACTTGGCCGTGCCCTTTTCCCCCCGGATTAAGATCCCGCCACAGGCCGGATTAACCGCATTGAGTAACAAGGCTGTTCTCAGTTTCTCTTGCCCGACAATAGCGGCGAAAGGATAAACTATCCGGGCCATAATTACTTATCTTCAGGATTTGCGGCTTCCGTTTCTTTGGCGGGCCGCCGCCCCAGGACCTGTTCCAGGGCTGCCTGCCAGGAAACCACATCCGCGGCCGTCATGACTTCCACTGCTCCCCCTTGGAAGTCGCCGTTGATCTCCCCCATGGTATCTTCCAGGCGGGCTTCAACTTGCAGGTAAACTTCTTTCAACTTTTCCAGCAGTTCCGGATCAGGTTGCCAGATCCCGCGGGAAGCCGCTTCCAGTAGCCGTCGCCCGATTTCTTCCAGGGCCCAGGGATTAACCTGATCGAACCAGGCCTGCATAGCAGGATCCAAGACAAAGGTTTTGGTGATTTCGTCAAAGATCCAGTTATCCACCTGGCCGGTGGTAGCGCCATAGCCATAGACTCGGCCGATGCGCTTGGCCAGGTCCCCGGCCCCTTTATAACCATGAGCTTTTAAGCCTTCGATAAACTTGGGATGCAGGAGCTTGGCCCGCACCACCCGCCGCATTTCGTCGGCAAAGTCAGTCACTCCAATGTTGGCCGGATCCCGGGTATCGCCATAGTAGGTTTTGGGATTCCGGCCCGCAAGGGCTTTTACTGCAGCGGTCATGCCGCCGTAGTTGCTGAAGTAGCCGCAGCAATCCAAAAAATCTCCTTCATCGGAGATATGTTTATCAAAAGTCACTTCCACCCGCTTGAGGTTGGTCAGCAGCTCCTGATGGGCTTGGACGCCGAAGCCGTCGGCGCCGTAGGCATAGCCGTTCCAGAACAGATACACATCGGCCAGATCCTGCTCGGTCTGCCAGGCCGAGGCGTAGACCGCCAGGTTGACCCCAGCCCGGTACACGCCCGGCTGGGCACAGAAGATGCGGTAACTGAGGCGCCGGAAGTGGCCCTGATCTTTCAGGCTGAGTTGCTGTTTCCGGGCTTGGCCGATGATGTGGCGACGGAGGTAGTTCTGCTCCACCGGTTCCTGACGCAACGCCACAGCCTGGATTACCTGATCCACATACTTGATAGCGTTCGGAAAACAGTCCCGGGTGATGCCGGAAACCCGGATTTTGACATCGATCCGTGGGCGTCCCAGGTCTTCCAGGGGAATGATATCAAACCCGGCCACCTGACCGTTGGCCCGCCAGACCGGCTTGGCCCCCAAGAGATGCAGAATTTGGCCGATCTGTTCGCCATCGGCTCGCATGATATCCGAAGCCAGCCAAACCATGCCCACCGTTTCAGGGTAGCGGTTCTCTTCCTGGAGGAAGCGCTGCAGCAGGGCTTCCGCCAGTTTGACGCCCACCCGATAGGCCGCCTGGGTGGGGATGCGGGTGGGATCCACATTATAGAAGTTGCGGCCGGTGGGTAGGACATCGTAGCGGCCCCGGGAGAGATAGCCTGAAGGCCCGGCTGGCACATAGCCCACCCCCAAGGCGTGGCGCAAGGCTTCTATTTCTTCTGAATCCTCAAGCCGCCGATTAATCTCCTGGACCAAAGCCGCGAATCGGCTGAACCGCTCTTTTAAGGCCGGATCCTTGGGTAGATGCAAGTCCGGATGCCCCTGTAGAATCTGCCAGAGGTCTTCGCCCTGCAGGAGGCGGTAGATCAGGCTGTGGGCCAGGCGATCGGCGGCATAAAGCAGATCCCCGTAAACTATGCCTCGCCGACTCAGGCGACCAGGTTCCCGGAGGGCCAAAAGAATATCCTCGCCCCACGAGTCAAAGACCAGCCGCCGGGTATTGAGCTCGTTGGTGGAGTCAAAGCGCAGGATAGTATTGATGACTTCGGCCCGCTGCTCACCTTGGGGGCGTTCCCCCAGAATATGCAGTCCGATGGTGGTCTGACTGTTCCGCACCCGGGAGAGGAGCTCATGACAGCGGGTCACTACCGCCTGAAAATCCTGGGGCTGCACGGCATCAATCTCAGCTCGTAGGTGGTTTCTATTGATGGCCTCCTGGACGAGGTGTTCCAACTGATGGGCCCGGGCCCGGTCTTCGGGGCCGGTGCGCTGATACTCATTGAGAAGCTCTTCCAATTCCTGGAGTTCGCCATAGATATCGGCGGTAGTCTGCACTGCCTGCTGATGGTCCACCAGGGTGGCGTAGCTGCGCCGTTTGGCCACCACCCCCTCAGCCGGATTGTCGGCATTGTAAATATAAAGATGCGGCACGGGGCCGATGGCGATATCCGGCCAACAGGAGGCAGACAGCCCGGCGCCCTTGCCCGGCAGCCACTCCAGGTTGCCGTGGGTGCCCACATGGACGATGACATCGGCGCCGAAAATCCGGTCCAGATACATATAGGTGGCCAGGTATTGGTGCGGCGGTGGGATGTCCGGATCATGCAGGATCTTGCACACCCGGCCGTCGCAACGGGACCCGGCGCAACCTCGTTTGGGCTGCATGATGACATTTACGTGGCCGAAATTCAGGCCGGTGATGACCAGCTTGCCGTCATAGACCATGCTGGGCGGCACGCCATTCAGGGTCTGACCCGGAGGCTCGCCCCAGGCGGCAATAATGTCCTCTCTGGCCTTGGCGGGCAGGTTCTGGAACCATTCGAGGTATCGCTCATTCTCCAGGAGGGCCAAGTGGCCACCCTTGCTGATGATTTCGTCCACTGTGGTCCAACGGAATTCAGCGATGGCCTTTTTGGACAGGATGGTCTGCATGAGGGCTTCGCCCGATGCTGGGATATCATCCACCTGGTAGCCATGTTCTCGCAGCCGACGCATGACCCGAACCACCGATTCCCCGGAGTCCAAACCCGCGGCGCCACCCACCCCGGCCTCCAAGCCGGCGCATTCATTTTTATGCAAGACTAAGACCACCTTGCGCGCCGCCGGGGGTTTGGCAGCCAAGTGCAGCCAACGAGCGATACGGGCCGCGACATGGGCCACCCGAGACCTAATAGGCTCCCGGATTTCAAAGACTGTATCACTCTGGGCATCGCTCAGGCGTTGGACACAGCCGATCATTACCGGTTCGATGGAGCCCTCGAACTCGGGCATGGCTATGCCGAAACAGACTTCGGCAGTCAGCCCCTGGGGGTCTTCTTCCCATTCCTGGATGGTTTTGGTATGGGAATAGATAGGTTTAAAGACTGGCACGTTCAGTTCACGGAAGAAGGCAACTGATTGGGCCGCCACCCCGGTTTCGGCAACGTCGCCGTGCAGGTCCCGGCCCAAGAAAAAATAATGCAGGTTGATCAGAGCTTGCACCCGGGACTGCCCGTCGGGCGTCAAGAAGTAGTGCCGGGCCGTCTTAAGGGGCCCCCAGGCCCCGGCCTCTGGGTCGGGGTTGCTGTGGGAAAAGACTGGCAGGACATTGAGCCCCTGGGCCTCCAGGGCCTCCAGCAGGGCCTGCTCCAGGGCCATATCGGTGTTTGTGAAACTGTGGCGGGAAAAATAGAGGCCCACGGTCTGGCTCTGGCTAAAGGGATGGGCGGCCAGATAGTCATCCACGGTCTCATACACCGTCTGATCCGGAGGCCGCACCAGACCCTGCCAAGGGAGGGGCGAGGGCTCCAGAACCGGAAGCTCCGGCCGCACCAAGCTGGCCAGATAGATAAGCAGCCGTCGAAAGTTCTCCGGCCCGCCCTCAGCGATATAGCTGAAGGCCTTGGCGCTGACGGCCTGGCTGGTGGTGGCGGCCCGCCCCCAGTTGGCCGGATCGTAGGAAGTGGTGACAATGGTCTTGCCGGCCGGCAGGTGCCGGAGCTGGGCGGCCAGCTCTTCCCAAAAGCCTTCGATGGACCAATACAGGAAGATCACTTCCGCCTGGGCCGCCTTGGCCAGGAAGTGGTCCAGGAGTTCCGGCTGCTGGTCCATATCTTTGGAAGAAAAGAGACTGACTTCCACCTCTGGGCAGAGCCGCGCCCCAGCTACACCGGTAGACATAAAGGGATTCCACAGGATGGCTGCCAATTTAACGGGTTGACTGGTCATGGCCACGCTCCTTGATTGAAATCGCCTGCTGCTGGGCAGGGTGACCACAGGTTGCGCCCTTGGCGCAGCGCAAGGGGTAGACGAAGAAATAACCTTTGCGGCGGTAAACTTCGGTTTTGGCGCCATAGACCGTGCGGATGCGCTCTCCGGTGAGGATGGTGCCGGGCGCCCCGGTGCAAAAGGTCCAGCCCTGGTGGAGCATGACGATCTGATCCGAGAATCTGACGGCCAGATTTAGGCCCTGCATGGCCTAGGATGGCGGGCCTGCCTCTCTTTTCCACCAAATTGGCCATCGTTTCCGTGACTTCCAGCTTATGCCGCAGGTCCAGGCTGCTAGTGGGTTCGTCCAGGAACATGACCTGGGGTTCCTGAGGCAGGACCATGGAATTTCTGATTGGCCGCCACATCCCTGGCGCCATAGCCCATTTTCACGTACGTGTCGGCCGCGCGGCCCGCCCGCCAAGTTCTGGCTGTCCAGCGCCAGGTCCCATCATGAAACTCCAGTTAACTTGGCCTGTTTGCCAACCATTTCTTTCCTTTAGTTGAGAATAATCCCCCATGTCCTTCTGAAGGCCGGTCTTTCCCCCTGCCTTGGGGCACCCTAGGCGGACACCGGGCGTCCTTGGCGAGAGGGCGTTGTGCTCGGTTTTTTACCTTCATGGTCAGGGTTGCCGGAAATTATCGGAGCAAAGCCGGCCTGCCAGAAACCCTGTTGAATGGCCTCCAGGAGAAGACGTAGGGGTTCACCTTTTTGAGCCACTGCTGCATATAGAGATCCAGGGCGTACTTGGCGGCAAAGCGCTCATGCACGAAGTCCTCGATGACCTCTCCGGTGGCATCCCAGCCCATGGTGATGTCCATGACCTTGAAGAGATTGCTGGCACCCTTGTAGCCGTGGCGCTTCAGACCCTCGATCCATTTGGGATTCAGCACCCGGGAGCGGAAGATGTGCTTGGCCTCTTCAAAGGTCGTCTGTACCTGCACCCGTTTGGGGTTGCTGCTGTCGCCCATCAGGGCAAAGGGAAGCTCGCCCCGGATCGCCTTGGCCGCAGTAATTAATCCGCCGTAATAATTGTAAGAGTCGGTACAGGGGAGCATGTCGTACTCCCGGCTGTCCTCATTGTTGACGGTAACGTCCATATGGCTCAAGAGGCGGCGGGAGGTACCGGCCGGCGATGAAGGGCACTCGCCCTCTCAGTTTCTGCAGACGCCGTTCCACGGCCTCCCAGAAGGCGTCCGGGGTGCGGGACACCAGGACGACCCCCGCAGTCTCCAGGTCTTTCAGGGCCTGGTCCAGAATTTCTGGGTTTTCCCCACCTGCCAGTAGGAATAAATCCGCAGATCAAGCCAGGGATGCTCCCGGGCCACGGTGGCCAAAGTGGGGACATAGGCATTCCACTTAACAGCTACGCCAATCAGAGTCGGATCCTTCAAGGGCTTCCCTCCGAATAAGCCGAACAATCTGGTCATAATTGAGGATACAACAGCCGGCGGGTTCCGTTGGTCATCAGCCCCATTTTCAAACCATATAATTGACCGATGGTGTCAGGGGTAATGACTTCCGCTGGCGGGCCTTGGGCTGCGACCCTTCCTTTGGCCAGCAGCACCGCCTCGTCGGCGAACAGCAGGGCCAGGTTCGGGTCATGCAGGGTAAGCAATACCGTCAGATTTTTCTGTCGGGCCAGATTGCGGATTAGATTTAAGACTATCGCCTGGTTGCTGATGTCCAGATGACTGGTGGGTTCATCCAACAGAAGGATGCGGGGTTCCTGGGCCAGGCAGCGGCCGATGAGCACCAGCTGACGTTCGCCCCCGCTGAGGCGAGTGTAAGGTTTGTCCCGGAAGGGGCGAAGATGCAAAAGTTCCAGAATATTTTCCACCACTTCGTGGTCCCAGGCCTTGGGCTGGGACCAGAACTCCACCCGGGGCAGCCGGCCCAGAAGAATCATGTCCCGGACCGTGTACGGAAAGGCCGGATGGTGCTCCTGTGGCACTGTGGCCACCAGCCGGGCCAGCTCCCGGCGGGAGAGGTGACGCAGGGGCCGGCCGTCCAGAAAGATGCTTCCTTGGCAGGATTTAAGAAGACCGCTGAGACAGAAAAACAAGGTAGTTTTGCCGGAGCCGTTGGGCCCCAGCAGAACCGTGACTACCCCAGCCCGGGCGGTAAACCCTACCCGATCCAGGACTTGCTGGCCATTCAACCGGATGGACAGACCTTCTACCGCAACGGTCACAGTTTCCAGGACTCCTGTCCGCCACGCTTCAACAGATAGACGAAGAAAGGGGCGCCGCAGACGGTGGTGATGATGCCCACCGGGATCTCTCCCGCCACGGAGGCGCGGGCCAAGGTATCGGAAAACATCAGGAAAGCTGCCCCCAACGTCATGGACAAAGGGATTACCCGGCGGTGGTCCGGGCCCACCAACATGCGCACAATGTGAGGAATCATGAGGCCCACCCAGCCGATGATGCCGGTCACTGAGACCGCGCCGGCCACAGCCAGGGCCGCTGCCAGGAGGAAAAGTCCCCGCTCCCTGCCTACCTCCATGCCCAGGCTCTGGGCTTCGGTTTCCCCCAGTGATAGGGCATTGAGGCGCCAGCGCCCCAGCCACAGGGGCACGGCGCCTAGTAGAATCCAAGGGGCGGCTTTGGCCACCGCCTGCCAGTTGGCCAAAGAAAGGCTCCCCATCAGCCAGAAAACAATGCTGGCAAGCTTGTGAGGGTCCACCAGGAATTTGATGAGGGACACCATGGCGGTGAAAAACGCGGAAACCACCACCCCTGCCAGGATCAACGACAAGGTGGGCATCTCCCCTTGGGTGCGGGCCAGGGAAAAGGTGAGGAATGCGGCCATCAGACTGAAAAGAAAGGCCCCCACCTGGATGGGCAGGGAAGGGAAAAAGGCCACGGAGAGCGCACAGCCGAAGGCCGCGCCAGCGGAAATGCCCAGGATATAGGCATCCACCAAGGGGTTGCGGAATACTGCCTGAAGGGTGGCCCCGGCCAAAGACAAGGCCAGGCCGATGAAGAAAGCCAAAACTAGGCGGGGCAGCCTCACTTGCCAGACAATGGCCTGGAGTTGGGTTCCAGTAGCTTGGCTGCCTCCGAAAAGGACCCAGCCCAAATCGCCCAGGGAGACCGGAAAGGCACCCACCTGGAGGGCCCAGAAAAAGACAGGTATGGGCGCCAAGGCTAAGGCCCACACCAAAAGACTCCGGGATTTCACGGTTCCTCCTCATAGGAAATCCCGAAACACTCCCGGTAGAATTTATCCATATGGCTTCGGGCTTCGGGTTCCGAAATTGCATCCGGATAAAAACGGTGGGCCATCCACCAGGTCAGGGCCACCACCCGGGGGGACCAGATGGAAGCCCGACTGGTTTTATATACCCGCCGGTTCCGGACGGCCTGAACGGTTTGCCATTTGGGATCCATTAGGAGGCTTTCCGGGCTGTACGAGGCTGATCCCCAAATAAGAACCACCTCCGGGTTTAAAGCTATCAAGGTTTCCATGGAGACCTCCTGGTTGAAACAGTCGCGGTCCTCTCCCAGATTTCTCCCGCCGGCCACGGTGATGATTTCCGGCACCACTCCCAGCCGGCCGCTGATGATGGTGGGCTTGCCCCAGGTCCAAAGGACCCGCGGGGCTGATTGCTTGGCCAAAGGGGCCACCCGAAGGCGAACCTGCTCCAGGTGCCGGTCCATTAGGGCCACCACCTCCTGCGCCCGGTCTTCTTTTCCCAAGGCCGCTCCCAGGCGCAGCAAATCCTGGCGTAGGTCCGCCAGATTCTCGGGGTAGATGGAGAGTATGGGGATCCCTTGCCGTTTAAGGAATTCCAAAGTTTCCGGCCGGCGCGACCAGGTGACCACCAGATCTGGCCGAAGGGCGAGGAGGGCCTCCACATTAATCTCAAACCCGGTACCGGGAGCAGGGATCCGGCGCAACTCAGGCACCAGCCGCTTTAGCAAGTCATTGTCATAAGCATAGCGGGAGATGCCCACCACCCGGTCCCAGGCTCCTAAGGAGGCGGCCAGTTCATAGCCCTCAAAAAGCACGACGCGCCGGGCGCCTCCGGGAGGCAGAGATACCTCGACGCTGGCCGAACCTGCCCCCGCTGCCAGCCAAAGGACTGCCAGGACTGTCAGCCCGCGCCGGCGGCCTGGAAAATTTGCCAGCATCTTCGGTGGCTTTGCCCTCCTTAATACTTCAGTCCCACTTGGGTCCAAACGGTCCGGCCAGGAGTCAGATAATAATAAAAGTAGCGGCGGTCCAGGATATTGTTCACCGCCACCGAAACAAAAGACTTGCCCAGGGCCGGATTGAGTTTCTGCAGCGGCATCACCGTCAGCTTGGCATCCAGGGTGAAAAACGGATCGTAAGAACCCGGAACCCGGGAGACGGTGTCACGATTGTCGCTGCGGGTGTACAGCTTGCTGACATAATGCCCGGTCAGGTTGATGTTGATCATTCCGTAATGCAAATTCAATCCGCAGTTAAACTGCTGACGTGGCACATAGGTGATATTTTTTCCCACCGAGTTGGGATCCAACGGGTTTTTCCGTATTCGGGGGTCCAGCAAGGTGGTATTGCCAAAGACCTCTAGCCAGCGGAACAACTTTTGGGTCACCTCCATCTCCAGCCCCAAGATTTGGGCTTTTGCGGCATTCTGGTAAGTTGAGGTCTTTCCGGAGGGATCCGCTGGATCAGTTACCCGGTAAATCAGGTCATCTACAAAATTTTGAAACACGGTGGCAGTAAGGGTATTGCCTTTAAAGAGCTTCAAAGTAACCCCTGCCTCCCAACCCAGATTGCGTTCCGGCTTAAGGGACGGATTGCCTTTATAGATGTGGCCGCTTGAAGATACCCAGGTGCGATACAGTTCGTACACGTTGGGAGGGCGAAAGGCGGTGCCCACCGAAGCCCGCAGGGACAGCCGGTCCCAGGGGCGGTATAAAAGGGCGAATTTGGGGTTGAGAGACCACTTGTCCCGGGAAGGCAAGTGCACTTTCGGGGCCGTGGCGGACACTTGATACATGCCTCCGTAGGTTTGCCACCAGTCCAGGCGCATCCCCAGGACGGTGGTAAACTTTGGGTGCCAAGTGATCTCGTCCTGCAAGTAAAGACCAAGGTTGTGATCCGAACCTTTAGCTTGATAGGTACGCAGCCCTTTTTGGTCTGGGTCTGTCCAATTCTGCAGGTTGAATTCCTCAGTCCCGGCCCAACTTTTTTTATACACCAAGCCGCCGGTGAACAGCTGCTTTGTTCCCACCGGATGGTCGAGCTGCATTTCCCCGCCCCAGCTGTAACTGGGGGTGCTACTCAGCTTGCCGGGCCCGCCGCGGGCCGTGGCCTGCGTGGAATCGGGGGTGGTGTACCAGTTATCCGGCTGATAAAGAAATCCAGCCCGCAGTTTCAAAATGGTGGTGTCCCATAAACGGTGCTCGCTGTCCAGGTGGTAAACCTGAGTAAATTCCCGGCCGTTACCGCTCAAAAACGTCCCCTTTTTTAAGTTGGAAAATTTCAGAGGCGGGCTTGTACCGAACAGACCCAGAGTGCCACTGAACACTGGGGCGCCGGTGGCGGAATTCCGCAAATAGGAGTGGAACAGCCCGTAGTCATAGCCGTTCCAATTAAATAAGCTGAAAAAATTTATTTTGTGCCCAGGGGCAACATCCCAGCTTACCTTGGCCGAAGCCACGTGACTGAACCAGGAATTGTCGCCGGTATCGCCGATAATGTAGGTGGAACTACCCGTGGTGGTACGGGTGGGCTGCCATCCCACCACCTGTGGAGTCGCGGATCCCTTGCTGGCGGTTTTGGTTACCAGGTTAGCGGGATAGCCGTCCGTGACCATGTACTTGTAATTGACCTGGAAGCTCACCTTGTCCTGCCAGCGATTTCCGACGGACATATAGTAGTTCCAGGTATCATAAGAAGCATAGCCCGCAGAGGTTTGCATCTCCAGCTTTTTGGGGGTCTTGGTGATGATGTTGATGACCCCGCCCATGGCCGTGCCGCCGTAAAGAGCCGAAAAGGGCCCCCGCACCACCTCAATGCGCTCGATATTTTCAACCGGGATGCTGCTCCAAGTGACCCTGTTGGTATAGCCGGTGGAGATGTCCTGGCCGTCCAGCAAGACCAAGGTCCGTTTCTGGCTGTCGGCCGGAAAGCCCCGCAAGTTGACGGCGGCCAAAGTGTCCATCCAGCCTTTACCCCGGCGGGTGAAAGTGCTGGGCACCTGCTTTAGGGCCTCGTCTGCCAACTGGATGTTCTGCCTTTCGATATCTTTGCTAGTGATCACCGTGATGCTGGCCGGCACATCCTCGGGGCTGCGCTCGGTTTTGGTGGCGGTGACCACCAGCTCCGGCAGGACTTCCGCCGTTTCTGCGGCCCAAAGGATCGGCCCCGATACCAAACTTTCACTTAACACCAAGAGGAATCCCAGAAACAAGTTGAGGAAGCCACGCGCCATATACTTTTTCTCCTTTCTCCCTTTGCACGTCGGCCCCCATTCTGATAAAAAGAACCAGGGCCGCAGATCCCCGTCGGGTGGCGGTCCGGGAAAAGGCAGACATTCCTGGTCGGGAGGCTGCCTTTTCCTTTTTTTCCACACGTTCCATGTCAGCCAAAAAAAACCATGAAAACCAGGCGGTTCACGCCGCCAGGCCTTCATGGCCGTTTTTTTAAAGATATAGATAATTTGCCGGGAGCTTCGTTCTCCCCTTGAGTTATTTAATATATTAAAACCCTGCAGGTGTCAAGCTTATAATCAGCTTATAATTAATTCCAGGGCCGGAAGGCAAAGCCTGTTGTTTCCCCTGCCGGTCCAAGGCCTTGACCACCACCACCGAGTCCTTCACCTGTTCAAAGACCTGGCTGGCGCTCAAGGCCAGGACCAGAATAGGCCACAGGAACACCAGGAGGAGGATAAAAAGCCCCCACCGGCCCCTGATTCCCTTTCTTATTCCGAGATGCATTGCGGGGATCCTTGCGGCCCCACCCCAAAAACGGGGATTTGGCGGTAACCTTAGCCGTTTCGGTTAAACAAGGGTTTTCTCCGCCGCTTGCCTGGGCCATATTCCCGATGGTCAGCCTTAGGATGTTCTATACTCCCTATAGACACCAGATAGCATAGCTTTCCTTCAAAATCCAGAAAATTTCCCCGGATTTTTGGCAAACCACCCCCTCCGCCTGTTCCCGGGGTCAGATCCAAGGCTTGCTCAAGGAACTGGAGAAAGAAAGCCGGGTGCATCATGTAGGCGCCACTCGGGGCGCCCTATGGTTTCCCAGATAGGCGGCACGGGAGATTGCATGAAAAAAGAGCTAATGCCCATGGAGCAGGCAATTTTTATGCAATCAATTTGATAACATATTGTTATAAGCGAACAATTGTCACTTGTTATTCAATGACCATGGGCGGGTTTCCATGGAATTGCCTTATAAACTATAAAGCTCAATCCTTTTCATACAACGGTCCGTGAGTGAAAAGGAAGCCAGGTTGTGAGTGGACATGTAATAGGGGACCACAAGTGGCCACGTAAAAGGGACCCACCTGGTTAAAAAAAATCACCCTTGGCATCTCAGTAGTCACCGATTAGCCAGCCGCCGGCCGGGGCCAGCGAGCGCCGCCCGCCGGCACCAACTTTGTGCAGGGCGGGCCGG